>ENA-ORSG01000754-ORSG01000754.1-human-gut-metagenome-genome-assembly--contig:-NODE-754-length-26522-cov-8.741149_pt1 | contig 26522 bp, 15 predicted proteins | sample MGYA00242189_ERZ509156 | MGnify/ENA primary metagenome ERZ509156 (study PRJEB26280, sample SAMEA2338666) | human gut metagenome | biome: human gut; feature: human-associated habitat; material: faeces...
GTTCACTCATCGAACACGGTACGGTGCGCGAACGAATTACGAGAGAAAATCTTGATATCATCCGAAAACTGATTGGAGAAAGCACAAACCTGAACCAACTTGCCAAACGAGCCAATGCTTACGGTTTTTATCGTGTGGCCGATGAGTGCCGGACCGTCGCCCAGCAGATTTCTCAACTCATAAAACAACTCAAGGATGATAGGTAAAATTGTAAAGGGCACATCATTTTCCGGGTGCGTAAACTATGTGTTGAAAGAAGATAAATCGCGACTGCTGAAAGCGGTTGGTGTTTACGGTTCGCCCGAAGAAATAGCGGAGCAATTCGAGTTGCAGACTTTACTGAACGACAAGGTCAAGAACACTGTCGGCCATATATCATTGAGCTTCTCCGCAGAAGACGGAGACCGCATCTGTGACGATGATGGACTGATGCTAAAAATCGCCCACGACTATATGAAGATGATGGGAATCGAGAACACACAGTTCATCATCGCTCGACATACCGACCGTGATCATCCGCATTGTCACATCGTTTACAACCGGGTGGATAATGACGGCCGCACCATCAGCGACAAGAACGACCGTTTCCGGAACGAAAAGGCCTGCAAGATGCTGACAGCCCGTTACCGTTTGCATTTTGCCGAAGGAAAAGAGCATGTCAATTTCATGCGGTTACGTCATCACGACAAGGTAAAGTATTTTATCTATCATGCCTTGAAACGAGAAGTTCCGAACGCCCGAAGCTGGAGTGAACTGAGACTGGCCTTACGGAAGTACGGAATTGATACGCAATGGAAGCTAAGTCGCACGACCGGAGAGATGCAAGGTGTCAAGTTCACATGTGACCAACTGACCTTTAGCGGTTCCAAGATTGACCGTCAGTTCAGTTTTCTGAACATTGATCAGGAGCTGCGATATAACGCTCTTTCTGCTACTATGAACCAGCGTCAGATACAGGCAGAAACCATACGCGAGGAACCTCGGCATGAATATCAGCAGGAGAATCATTCCAGTATTAGTCTGGGGTTGTTCACACCCTCTCCTACGGATTATGATACGGAGGAAGCAATACAGGCCAACCGGCTTAAAAAGAAGAAAAAGAAGCCGAAACGCAAGCGAGGTTTCGGTCTATAATCAATTTTTTATTAACCATCAAAATTCAAATTATTATGAACTATTTCGATTTTATTTACGATTTCAATCTCTATTTGTGTGAGAGATTCGGTTACAGAAACTGTTGTTCCGTCATGCATAACGCCAACGGAATTTGTGTTTCTGTCCATGTAGGCGAAATGGACTTGTACATCCGTTTCTGGGAATATAGTTGTGGCGTAGGTCACTACCCCGATTGGAGCATTATTATTGTGCGCAGCAACTTCAAACGAAACCAGCAGGAAAACCTGAAAGACCTTGCCCGCTTCTTCAAGGAGTACGCCCCGCGCTATGGTTACAAATACCTCTGCACCGAGGATGATGACTACAAGTATTATCAGACCCTTGGTTTGAAACTTATCCACAGAGGATTTTTCGGACAATATAATTATGGGTTGTCGTTGAAGGAATTAGAGGTGTAACGTAGATTTCTTTATGAAGGAGAGGATTTTCCTCTCCTTTTTTTATTTTGTAAATCCATTATTTGTCGTTAATAGAGAGGAAAAGAACAGTTGTCCTTCGATATTGTTCAGTCCGAATTTTTATAAATAACTTTACACAACGTAAAGAACAAACTACTTCATTTTAGACTTATAGTCCATATATGTTTTTCCTATCAACTGTACCTCCTTACTAATCGTATTTTTAAGTATTGCCTTGGTTATGTTTTGTGCATCAATTTTAATCTGTTTCGTTTCTGTATGATTCTCATATTCAAACTTGATTTCTTTAATCTTGATATTTCCGCAATCTGTTTTTATATAAGCATCGTCAAATGGAAATACATAGTTTTTATTTGGTTGGCAATTTTCAGGTAATTCTTCTTCTAATTTATGTATATCTGCAATAATCTCATCTTTTGCATTTCTAATCTTATTTTCTTTAGTTGTTAAAGGGATATGGGTAGCATTAATCCATTTATCACAAACAGGGAAACAGAGCCAATCTAATCGTTGCTTATATGATTGAATATTAAAATCATGCTCTTTAGCCCAATCTTCATCAATAAGGAAAAGCCTATGTCTAACAGAACAGTCAATAGTTAATGTGGTTTCAGCAACAATAGCCTCTCCTTCTTCGGGTTCCCTTAGTTCCATTAAATCAATTCCGTAATGTTCACCAAATTTCTTCGCCCCCTCTTGATAACCCTTCTTGGTAACCATTATGCCTTTGACATCTTCCAAATCATAAAGGATACCAAAAAAGTCTCTCACTTTACCAATAGATACTGTGTGGTTATAATTCTTACACTCTATCGCAATCTTGAACGTGGTATTATCATATTGATACTCCCAGTACACATCTATTTGATGCTTCTGGCCTGACTTTCCTGTCAATTTCATATTATGCTTAACCTCTATATTCTTCACATACAAATTCTTCAAGATCTCATTATAAATCTCTTGAGTAAATTTCTCATATTCAATATTATCATTCATAAAAATCAATTTTAAGATTGTCTATACTTCAAAAGTAAACAATTTATCTTAATCAAAATATCTTAGATGCATTGTTCTCGGCCATAATACCGTAAAAATTGAATTATACGCAATAAAAATTCCTTCTATATCTAATTATTAATTAAAACTCAATTGCTCTTTTAGGCAAAAGGATTATATTTGTATTATTGTTAATTAAAGATGAGATATGCCCAACAAAAAAATAAACCGAATCAAAGTGATGCTCGCCGAGAAGGAAAAGACCAATAAATGGCTGGCAGAGCAAGTGGGGAAAGATCCTGCTACCATCTCCAAATGGTGTACCAATACGGCACAACCTAGTTTGGAAATGCTACTTCAAATAGCTAAAGTGCTTAATGTGGAGGTTAAGGACTTGCTCAGAGAGTCTGATGAATAAGATTTCTATATACTAAGTATTCTCAAATAAATGCAGAATGTCTGCATTCTTAATTTAAACCTTTGCTTATGATATTCTCATATAGAGTAAGCTAATTTCAAAATTGATTTTATGAACAAACAACAACTTGCCAATAAAATATGGGCATCTGCCAACAAGATGCGTTCCAAGATAGAAGCCAACGAATATAAAGACTATATACTTGGCTTGATTTTCTATAAATTCCTGTCAGACAATGAGGTGAACTATCTGAAAAGTATCGGATGGACTGATGAGGATATTGTGACACTTGTAGAAAATCATGAAGACCAGGAAGCAGTCATGATGATGGAATATTGCAGAAACAATATCGGCTACTTCATTGAATACAAAAATCTGTTCGGCACATGGCTGAAGCCCAATTCTGAATTTAGCGTGGCCGACTTGAGCGGAGCGCTCAACAGCTTCGACCGCCTGATCAGTCCTAACTACAGACATGTATATGAAAACGTATTCAAGACACTACAGGCCGGATTGAGCAAATTAGGCGAAAATACGACCTCACAAACACGTGCACTGAAGAATTTGATCAAGCTGATAAAAGATATACCTACCGATGGAAGCCAGGACTATGACGTGCTGGGATATGTATATGAATACCTTATCAGTAACTTTGCAGCCAATGCCGGTAAAAAGGCAGGAGAATTCTATACGCCTCACGAGGTGGCTATCCTGATGTCTGAAATTGTGGCTGAACATCATAAGAATAAAGACAAAATTGAAATTTATGACCCTACAAGCGGTTCAGGTTCTTTGTTGATCACTATCGGTAAATCGATTGGACGCCATATCGAGGACAAGAACAAGGTGAAATATTATGCTCAGGAACTGAAGGAAAACACTTACAACCTGACCCGTATGAACCTGGTGATGCGTGGTATCAAACCGGATAATATAAATACCCGCTGTGCCGACTCTCTGGAAGAGGACTGGCCTTTGCAGGCTGACGGTGGAGACATTGGAAAACCGCTTTACGTGGATGCCGTTGTCAGCAATCCTCCCTATTCGCAACAGTGGGATGCCAACGACCGTGAACTTGATGCACGTTTCAAGGATTACGGCGTAGCCCCTAAAAGCAAAGCCGACTACGCCTTTTTGCTTCATGAGCTCCATCACCTTAAACCGGATGGTATCCTGACAATTGTACTTCCTCACGGGGTTCTCTTCCGTGGTGATGCTGATGAAAATAGTGAAGGGGAAGGCAAAATCCGTCGTAACCTTATTGAGAAGAACAACATCGATGCCATTATCGGACTGCCTGCCAATATTTTTTTCGGCACTGGTATTCCTACCCTCATCATGGTGCTCAAACAGCATCGTGACAATGACGACGTGCTGATTATTGATGCCTCGAAGGGTTTTGTTAAGGACGGGAAAAACAACAAGTTGCGCGAATGTGATATCAAACGTATTGCCGATACGGTACGCGACCGCAAAACGATTCCTGGATATTCCCGTACGGTATCCCGTGATGAGATCCGTAAAAATGGTTACAACCTGAACATACCTCGTTATGTAGATTCCAGTGATCCTGTTGAGAAGTTCGACATCTATGCCACCATATTCAGAGGCATTCCTAACAGCGAGATTGACGAACTTCAAAAATACTGGAACACATTCCCTTCTTTGCGCGAGGAGTTGTTTGTAGCTGATGCAGACAAACCTTATTCTCAGTTGAAGACCGAAGATACTCAATCAGTTATAGAGCAGAATACTGATGTAAAAGCCTTCCAGAAGAGGTTTACACAGGCTTTCGAAGGTTTTGCCGATAGTGTTCATCATCGGCTGATTAATCAGATAGCGACTGCAAATCCCCAAAAAGAGTTGGATGCTATTTCCGATGATATTTTTGCTCGTTTGCATGGGATGCCTCTCATCGACCGATATGCTGCCTATCAAGCGTTGGCTGACAACTGGCAGAGCATCACCAATGATATTGAGACCATACAGCAGGAAGGCATTGATACAGTAAAGGTGGTAGAACCAGCTTATAAACTGGTAAAGAAAGGTGACGAAGAAATTGAAGTGCCGGATGGTTTGAAAGGCCGCATCATTCCTTTTGAGTTGGTACAACAGGAGAAATTCCAGGACGACCTGAAAGCAATTGCCGATTTGCAGATGCGAGTAGAAGAAATCTCCGGTGAACTGGATGAAATCCGTGAAGGTTTCTCGGAAGAGGAGTCCGAGGCTTATTTGGATAGCGAAAAGGAAAATGCCTTTGATAAGAAAGCCATTACTGCGGGAGCAAAAGCCAAAAAGGATGAGGTGGAAGCAGAAACTAAAGAGAAACTGAAGAAGATTGTCAAACTCTGGGAGGAACAGAAAAACAAGAACAAACAAATTAAGGAGGCAAAGCAGACTCTTATCGACAAAACGGTAAAAGCAATAGAAAATCTTTCAGACGAAGAAATATCTCTGTTCCTGCACAAAAAATGGATTGATCCTATTATCAAAGGTATTGATGATACGCTCGCCGATGTCTTATCTACTTTTGAAAATAAAGTGCGTGCATTAGGTAAGAAGTATGCCGTAAGTTGCAAGCAGTTGAATGAGGATTTGGAAAAGTCTCAAAAAGAATTATCCGATCTTATTAATGAACTGACCGGAGAAGAGTTTGCTATCTTAGGACTTAATGTGTTGATTAATGATGGAAATAAGTAAGTGTATGAAGATACCTAAAATTAGATTTAAAGGATTTGAAGAGGAATGGAATATTGCTAAAATAAAAGAGATTGCTAAATTCTCAAAAGGTAATGGCTATTCTAAAGCAGACTTAACACAACAAGGTACTCCAATTATTTTATATGGACATATGTATACACAATATAAAAGTGTTATTACATCTGTAAATCATTATGTAAAAATAAAACCGAATTCAGTTTTATCAGATGGCAATGAAGTAATTATTCCGTCTTCAGGAGAAACACCTGAAGATATATCTATTGCATCTGCAATCTGTAAAAGCAATATAATAATAGGTGGTGACTTAAACATTTTAAGATTTAACGATGAAATATTGAATAAATCCTTTGCTGCTATATCAATATCTTATAAGTAAAACTCATAAAGAATTAAGTCGATATGCGCAAGGAAAAACAATTGTTCATTTACGAAATAATGATATAGCGAAAGGGCATATAACCTATCCTTCACTAAACGAACAACGATTAATTGTTTTATTTATTGAAACAATAGAAACACAAATTCAAGCCACTTCAAAAAAGCTTGCGTCTTTAAAGCAAATAAAGGCGGCAAGCCTACAATCTATGTTCCCACAAGAAGGAGAAACTGTACCTAAAGTAAGATTTAAAGGATTTGAAGGAGAATGGGAAGAAAAAAGTTTTAGTGCTCTTTATAAGAAGTCTATAATCAAAAATGACTTAACATTTGGTACGGATAAAATTATTTCAGTTGCCAATATGTATTATTTGACTAACGTAAATGTTTCAGATTTAGAATATTTGAAAACATACAACATCATGAAGTTGGGCGATATTGCTTTTGAAGGGAATAAAAGCAAACGCTTCTTACATGGAAGATTTGTTGAAAATACAATAGGTGATGGAATTGTTTCTCATGTTTTTGTCGTTTTCCATCCTATAAGTGCGGAACATGATATAAATTATTGGAAATATGCCATCAATAACGAGAATATAATGAGAAATGTACTTATAAGATGTACAAAATCATCTACAATGATGACAGATTTGGTGGTAAATGACTTTTTAAAAGAAACAATTTTAGTTCCTTCATATGCTGAGCAACAAAAGATTGGCGCTTACTTCCGTAATCTAGATCAGCAAATCTCTCTCCAAACCCAGCGCCTTGAAAAGATAAAACAAATCAAGGCAGCTTGCCTGGATAAGATGTTTGTATAAATATCATTCAAATCTTTAAAGGAGTAAATATGGATAATATAAACGACATACAATATTTCGTTAAGGAAAGTCAGTTTGAACAAGCCTTGGTAGACCTTCTTCCCCATCATGGTTGGGAAAAAGAAGTACTCGTACAACCCTCAGAAGAAGATTTGATTCAGAACTGGGCCAAGATTCTCTTTGACAACAACCGCGACATCAACAAATTGGGCAATTATCCGCTTACCGCAAGTGAGATGCGCCAAATCATCGATCAGGTGAATCTGTGCGACAGTCCATACGCCATGAATATGTTTATCAATGGCGGACAGGTATGTATCAAACGCGACAATTCTGCCGATACAAACAATTATGGCAAGGAAGTATATCTGAAAATTTTCGATGCACGTGAAATCAGTGCTGGGCAGAGCCGCTACCAGATTGCCCGTCAACCTCGTTTCAAGGCTTCGCACCCATTAGGCGGTGACCGACGGGGCGATGTGATGTTGCTCATCAATGGTATGCCAGTAATCCATATCGAACTGAAGCGTTCCAAAGTTGATGTGAGTCAGGCTACCTTCCAGATTAAGCGCTACACCCATGAAGGCGTATTCAGCAACGGTATCTTCAAGATGGTACAGATTTTTGTAGCCATGACACCGGAAGAGACACTCTATTTTGCCAATCCGGGCAAAGAAGAGAATTTCAAACCGGAGTTCTATTTCCATTGGGAAGACTTTAACAACACCGTCATACGAGACTGGCGACGAATTGTATCCGATTTGCTCAGCATCCCTATGGCACATCAGCTAATTGGTTACTATACCATTGCCGACGATAAGGACAAGACTCTGAAAGTGCTCCGTAGCTATCAGTATTTTGCAGCTAGTAAAATCAGTGACATAACACATAAAACAAACTGGGATACCCACCAGCATCGTGGCGGATACGTGTGGCATACCACTGGTTCCGGAAAGACCATGACCAGTTTCAAATCGGCACAACTCATTGCCAATTCCGGCGATGCCGACAAAGTAGTATTCTTATTAGACCGCATCGAACTGAGCGTGCAATCGTTAGACGAATACCGTGGCTTTGCAGGAGAAGACGAAGCGATTCAGGATACGCAGAATACGGCTATCCTGTTGAGCAAGCTCAAAAGTACGGATAACGACGACCGACTGATTGTAACCTCTATTCAGAAGATGTCGAACATCAAGGCCGGGAAAGATATTTCACAGGACGATATTGATTTGATAGACCGCAAACGACTGGTATTCATCATAGACGAATGTCATCGTAGTGTGTTCGGCGATATGCTGATAGGTATCAAGAACACGTTCAAAAGAGCTTTGCTTTTCGGCTTCACGGGCACACCGGTGTTCAAAGAAAACGCCAAGCATGAAATCATGACCGAAACCATATTCGGTGACATGATTCATAAATATACCATTGCCAATGGAATCCCTGATCACAACGTATTAGGATTCGATCCGTATATGGTGAGAACATACGATGATAATGAGCTTCGCGAAAAAGTGGCATTCTCCCAACTGAAGGTAAACTGCATTGAGGATATTGAAAATGACGAGCAGAAAATGGCTATATACAACAGGTTCATGAATGAACTGAAGATGCCGGACACTTATAAGGAAGGAGATGAAACTATACATGGAATAGAACATTATCTGCCTAAAGACCTGTATCAGCAACCTGTTCATCATCAGGCTGTTGCTGCCGACATCGCAAGCGGAAGGGATAAACTGAGTAAGAACGGTAAATTCCACGCCATTCTGGCTACAAAGAATATACCTGAGGCAATAGCTTATTATCGGATATTCAAGGAGCAATATTCCTCTCTGAATGTGGTGGCCGTATTCGACAACAATATAGACAATTCTGATGGCGGAATCGCCAAGGAAGATGCCTTGCTTGAGATGTTGGATGACTATAACCGGAAATATGGAACAACATTCCAGCTTTCCACATACGCCAAATACAAAAAGGATGTGGCCAAAAGACTGGCACACAAGAAGCCTTACCTCAATATAGAACATGATCACGTACAGCAGATAGACTTGCTTATTGTGGTCTCGCAGATGCTGACAGGCTATGATTCCAAATGGGTAAATACGCTGTATGTAGACAAGGTAATGAAATATGTGGACATTATCCAGTCGTTCTCACGTACCAACCGTTTGTTTGGGCCGGACAAGCCTTTCGGCATTATCCGCTATTACTCTTTCCCTTACACCATGGAGCAGAATATCAATGATGCACTTGAGGTATATGTGGACAGGCCGTTAGGTGTTTTTGTTGATAAACTGGAAAGTAATCTGACAAATATCAACCAGAAGTTCTTGCACATAAGGGATATATTCCAGGCACAGAAAATCGAAAACTTTGCAAAATTGCCGGAAGCGAGAGAAGACAGGAATATGTTTGCCAAAGATTTCAGCCAGATGACTCATCTGTTGGAAGCTGCCAAGCTGCAAGGATTCACATGGGATAAGGATGAATATGAGTTCCAGCATGGTGATACCTATACCTACGTCAAGATGGAACTGGACGAACAGACTTACCTTATTCTGCTGCAACGATACAGGGAACTGTTTGAAGGTAATGGAGGGGGCAGTACGGAAGGAGATGATTTTGACTATCCTATTGACACCTATATCACAGAAACAGGTACAGGTACAATCGATGCCGAATATATCAACTCCAAGTTTGTGAAGTTCATCAAGAACCTCTACATGTCCGGTCCGGGAAGCGAACTGACCAAAGAAGCCTTTAAAGAGTTGCACAAAACCTTTGCTTCTCTATCACAAAAGGATCAGCGTACGGCAATGATTATCCTACACGACCTGCAAAGTGGAGATTTACACCTGTCGCCGGGTAAGACAATCTATGATTATATCGCAGAATACCAATTCCGCGAATTACACAAACAAGTAATGATTCTGGCCGAAGCGACCGGTATAAACGCCAGTCAACTGGAGCACATCATGAGTCGTAATGTAACGGAACAGAATCTGAATGAGTTCAGTCAGTTTGACAATTTGAAACTGACATTGAACATGGCCAAAACTCGTGAGTTCATTGCCAAAGTAGAAGGTACAGAAGTTCCGGCTCGTATGGTTATTCCCAAAGCAGACAAATTACTTCGAGAATTTATTCTGGACAGCGGTTGTAGAGAACGTATTCTGAAAGCGTACTTGAATATTGAGGAGAATTATCAATCCGAAGAAGAACAGGTGTCGCAAGATGAAGAAACTCCTACTGAAGAAGTACAGTCTATAGATGTGACTGTTATAAAAAACAACATCCGAGAAATTCTGAATACCACTTTATCGGCAGTGCTTCCACAAATGCGTCCTATCGACGAGATTATAGACAGCGTATTCTATGTGATAGACACACCGTCAATTGACTCTTTGGACAATGTAGGCATGTTTATCCAGCGGGCATTTACAAATCTATACGGTAAGAAAGCAACCATCGTAGATAAGTTTGTGGCATTTAATTTATTGGTCACCAAGTTTGAGGCATATCTGAAGAAACTGTATTATCTGATGAAAGGCCATGAAGTTTCTTCCCAAAATCCCGGTGAAGATGTAACTTGGAAAAACGTGATTTATGCCCACAAATGTCTATGGAATCTGAAATACAGCACGGATGAAGGAAAGCAGCAGCTATATCAATACCTTATGCTCATTAAAGGCTGGAGAAACAGTGAATCACATATATCTCCTACCGCTTCAGAACAGGAAGTTGATACTGCAATCAGCATTATCCTAACCATGTATTTCTATTCCACGGGTTCATCTATTACAGACCTGGAAATGAATGGACATGAAATACAAAAGTCAGAAAGTGTGCACAAAGAAAATTCTTATGTCCATAAAGTAATTCAGTTGCATCCATATTATAATGAAGAAAATGATGACCAGCAACTGGTCGCTGAAGCGAATATAAAGGATTGGCCAGAAGAAAAACGAATCGCAACTCTGAAAAAGAGTATTTGCCAGCTTATTGGATATGAGCCTAAAAAGTCACCTTTGAGCAAGCAAAGACATTGGATTGCGATTTATCGTATAGCAGCAGATAAGAGATTTATCATAGAAGGTGATTTTGCTTATTTCAAAAGAATCATTGATGATATGCAAATAAGTAATCTTCCTGTTCCTCTTAAAATAGAATCGCTACAAAGCTCCATCAAAGATGTGTATGCAAAAGATATTGAAGATTGGACAGACGATAACCTTAGTGGCAAAAAACTAGCGGAGTATGAAGATATTAAGAAATGTGCTGATGCGTTTGCCAAGATTGTAGAAAATAATATTAATACGAAATAAGACGATTATCATGAAACATATATCAATCCGTGTGCCTTGGCACGATAATAAATGGAATGGAACTATTTGTCAATGTCCGAAAAATAATCCATTCTGCATGATGCTTCACAATATATCTGAAAGAAAAGATGAGAACAAAGAAGAAACTTATGCAGGAAAGGATTGGAAATCTCTCAAGCAAGATCAATTACCTGCTTGTGTTGGCGAGAATGGTGGCTTTATGAATGAGAAGCCATATAAAAGAATCTTCAAACATGTTTATGCTTTTGGAGAAACACCACATACAAAACTATTACCTACAACAGTTGAACTTCAGCCATATAGCTGTTATGGAATACCTTTTAGATATCTATCTAAGGATTTTCAGGAAAAACTGAATCATAAATATCCTAATATGTCCAATGACGAAACAGCACCGTTTACTACACCTTGGGTATATGGAAGAGAACGACAGTTTGAAATCTTGAATTATTTCAAATCAAATATTGAGGCAGGTAATTCTCTTGGAGTTTTTTATTGTACAAAAGGCAATCCTGTTGATGAAGATGCAAAATTAATTGTTGGTATAGGTGAGATCACTAAAGTTCTGGATGTACAAAAATATGAGACAACAGCCGATTATACATATCCTTTTTGGGATTTGATCTTTGAGCATGGCATAAGAACTGATTTGAAGAAGTCAAAAGGATTTCTTTTGCCATACCATGAATACATGTCACTTGATGAAGACTATGTAAAAGCCCAAACAGGTAAATCGAAACAAGAAGTAATTGATGAAATAAAAATTACTATCCCGAAGTTAGGTAATAGCCAGATTATCTTTAATGAATTATCCTACGGTTGTGATTATGTTAGCAATCACAGTATGCTGATTATTCTTAATGTTGCCAGAAAGTGCTTGGAATCGGTTATTAAACATGGGCTGGTTGGAGGAAACTGGAAACAACAAATTTTGTGGATAGATTCCCAAATTGCAAAGGTGAAGGATATGATAGGTCCTTTCCCAGCTTTCGCCGAGGCTCTATCAGCAATAGGGGTAAATTATGCATTTATAATTGAACAGGATTTACGAAATAATGCATATTGTGGGGTTAAAGATAATCCATGGGAAGCCTTTGATAAATTGATGAAAGGTGAATTGTCTCTTCCTGATTCCGTATATAAAAGTGAATTTACTCATTATCGTATTCTTTGGAAAAATACTCTAAGTAACCAAAGACAAGTACTGGAACTGCTATCACGTTTTGAAATAAATTCGGAAGTAATAAAATGGTGGTTTGATAGTCCTGGCTGCTATGATGAATTATTAAATAATCCATATATTATCAGCGAGGAGAGTCTTATTGAAAATTATCTTCCTGTTACAACCGAAATGATTGATCTTGGCATAATGGCTGACCCTAAGATTCAAGGCAAATGGACTCCAAAAGCTCCTTCACTAGTGGAATCCGTAATTGATAATAGAAGGATCCGCTCATTTATCATTTCAAAACTTGTGGCAAGTCTCAGTGATGGTGATACATTAATTTCTGCAAACGAGATTGAGTTATATATAAAAGATTGTTTGGCTGTAGACAATCACCAACTGCCATATAATTATTTAATGTCAAACAAAGAGTTCATTGAAGAAAAAACTATATATCTTAATACTGATGACAGGTGTGCACTGCAGTTGAAGGAATATAAAGAAATTGATGATTATTTGCGTAAGATATTCAAAGGTCGTGCTTCAAAGGATGTCAAATCACCATTAAAAGAAGACTGGAATACGATCGTTAAAGCATCTATTGATGGTTACAATGAAGCAAATGAGCGATGTCGTAATGCTGTAGCTGACCAGGTAAAGGCATTGGAAATGTTCTGCAGTAAGCGCCTTTCTGTGCTGGCAGGTCCAGCTGGAACAGGCAAAACTACAGTTGTCAAAGCTTTCTTAAAATCGCCACAAATAAAAGCAGAAGGTACACTCCTTTTGGCTCCTACAGGGAAAGCACGAGTTCGCTTAGGCAACATGTCAGCAGGTATTCAAGCCCTAACTATTGCGCAATTTCTGACGCGTCAGGGTTTCTTTGACTGGGCTACAATGACACCTTATGTTCCTGAAGATGCAGAAAAACGTAAATATTGTGGAGCAAAAAATGTCATTATTGACGAGTGTTCCATGCTTACATGTAAGGACTTTTATGTCTTAATGAAAGCATTGGATTTAAAGAACATTAATCGAATAATTTTAATTGGAGATCCATTTCAATTACCTCCTATTGGCCCTGGCAGACCATTTGCTGACTTATTTAATTATTTGAAGGAAAATGAAGACGCATCTTTAAAGTCAGCAATCACAAAATTGCGATATGTTGTAAGGACTATTAATACTGGAGACTCTGACATATTGACTTTAGCATCATGGTTCTCTGGAGAAAAACCTGCAAAGAATTCCGATCTCATTTTTGAGCAAGTAGCCAAAGGAAATCTTAATAATGACTTGGCTGTTTATACTTGGAATGATGAAAACGACCTTAAATACTGTTTGAAAGAGGCCATTGAAAAAGAGTTGCCCGAAGAGGAAGGTAAATCTTTATCCGATAAGATTCGTAAATCTATAGGACTTGATGATGTAAATGAAGCCTTAAACAATCCGTCAAAGGTTGAAAATTTTCAGGTTTTATCTCCAGTAAAAAATCCGGTATGGGGAACATTCCAGATTAATTCGTATTTCCAAGAGTGGGTTGGTATAAATAAGAATTTTTCAATAGAAATAGCTCCTATTACCATATCTGCTCTAGATAAGGTAATTCAATTAAAGAATGAACGCAAGAAATCTACGAGTAAAGAAGAATGTCAACTTTCAAATGGTCAAATAGGTTTTGTTAATTATGCAAATAAAAGAGAAAAGAAATCTACAGTTGTTTTTACTGGGTTACCCAACAAGAGATTTTCATATTATTCTTCTAAGTCGGATGAGGCTGATAATACAATAGACTTGGCTTATGCTATAACTATCCATAAGAGTCAAGGAAGTGATTTTAAGATTGTTTTGGTTGTTCTTCCAAAGAGTGGCCGTATACTTTCACGTGAACTAATCTATACAGCTTTAACACGAGCAAGAGAGAAATTAATTCTGTTGATACAAGATAATATATCGTGGTTAATCGAGTATTCTAAACCTCAGATGTCAGTTTTAGCTAAACGGAATTCAAATCTTTTCTCAACATCTGTTCGCGAAGACATTTCAAACATTCCATATGTGGAAGGGTTGATTCATACAACCTTAAAGCCTGGATTAATCGTACGTAGCAAGTCTGAAGTAATTATTGCTAATATGCTATATGAACGAGGTCTTGACTTTGAATATGAAAAAATGATAGAAGATAACGGCCGTCGATGTATTCCTGATTTTACTTTTGAAGATGCATCTGGAGATACCATCCTTTGGGAACATTTAGGAATGTTAGATAATCCTGTCTATAAGGAATCATGGGAAAAGAAACGAGATTTTTATAAATCAATCGGTTACATCGAAGGAGTAAATTTATTTACTACAGTTGACCATGAGAACGGAAGTATTGATTCTACAGAAATTGCTGCAATAGTAGATAAATTAGAAGATCTAATATAGAAGATTATGAACAATGCAGAAAGACTGCATTGTTCATAATTAGCTTTGTATTGTTTGATAAATAGTATTGCCTATGCCAACGAATAAGAATGCACAGTTAAGATACCAGATTATAGATAAATGCCTGAGCAATTGGTCTAGGCGTTACTATATTGAGGATTTAGTAGATGCCTGCAATGAAGCGCTCTATCTGTATAATGGAGAAACGAAAGATGGTTGCGGAGTAAAAAAACGTCAAGTGCAAGAAGATCTAAAATTTATTGAAAGTGAAGAAGGATATGGTATGGATATAGATGCCATTCGAGATGGGCATAGAAAATATTACCGATACCATACCAAAGGGGCTTCCATCAAAAATCAACCCATCAATCAAGAAGAGCTCAATTTGATTTATGATGCATTGATACTTCTTAAACGTTTCGATGGAGTACCACAATTTGAGTGGTTAAACGACCTTGAAAAAAGACTATATACGACCAGTAAGTTAGGAGATAGTCTGGATTCAGTTGTAAGTTTTCAGCATAATCCCTATCTTAAAGGAATGGATTTATACTATAAACCCATTTTTAATGCAATTGTTAACAAAAGGGTAATTGAAATTATATATCATCCATTTGGGAAGGATGCTAGAATTGTAATTGTTACTCCTTATCATCTTAAACAATATAATAATCGCTGGTTTCTAATCGGCAAACATAAAGACTCGGATTATCTATCAAACTTTGCAATTGATAGAATCGAAGGAGTAAAGGAAACATCTAAACCATACATAATACAACCTGAAGGAATAGATTTTAAAGAATACTTTAGCGATATCGTCGGCGTTTCGCGTTCAAATGCTCCTGTAGAAGAAGTCATTCTAAAGGTTAGCGATAAAGCCATTGGATATATTGTGACTAAGCCACTTCATGAATCTCAATCAGCAGTGACAACACCTCTTGAAGATGGATATTGGAAGATAACCTTAAAAGTCCAAAATAATTATGAGTTACGTTCTTTACTCCGTTCGTTTGGTGCACAAATAGAGGTTATTGCCCCTGAGTCATTACGACAAATGATGAAAGAAACAGCCGAGGCTGTGAGTCAGATATACGAGAAATAATAAAATCACGATAACCAACGACTTATAATATAAATATGCCCGAAAATTTATATTTAGAATTTGATGCTTTTTTACGATCAATCAAACAAAATTTAGATGGGTCATTTGGTGTCCTATTAGGTGCCGGTGCATCCATCTCATCTGGTATTCAATCGGCAAATGATTGTATATGGGATTGGAAATTTTTAATATATCAATCATTATCAGGTAATCAAAAAAAATTAGTAGATCCCAAAAAATCTGATTTAAGTAAAGACATCATTCAGAAATGGTTAGATGTGCAAGGGAAATATCCACAATTGGGGAGTCCAGAAGAATATTCTTTTTATGCCGAAGCTTCATATCCAATAGATGCGGACAGAACTAAATATTTTGAAAGCCTGTGCAATGGAAAAAGTCCATATGTAGGATATAAATTGCTATGTCTGTTGAATAAATATGGAATTATAAAATCTGTTTGGAGTACAAATTTCGATGGACTCGTGGAAAGAGCTGCACAACAAGCCAATATAACACCTATAGCTATAAATCTTGATTGCGTTGATCGTATATATAGGACAGAAAGTTCAAGTGAATTACTTTATATAGCATTACATGGAGATTGTAAATTTAGAACACTCAAAAATACAGAGAAAGAACTAGACTCACAGAATAGTGAATTTGTTTCAGCTTTGCGACGTTATTTTGTTGACAAAAATTTAATAATCATAGGATATAGTGGAAGAGATAAATCCCTTATGTCTGCTTTGAAAGAAGCTTTTACAGATAAGGGAGCGGGAAGATTGTATTGGTGTGGCTACGGCAAGGATATTACACCAGAAATAGCAGATTTGATTCAAACTATTCGATCTGCTGGAAGACAAGCGTTTTATATTGACACAAACGGATTTGATAATGTTATGTTATCTCTTGTAAAATTCTGTTTTAATGAAGATTCTAATAAACAAGAGGAAATCAATGAAATACTTAAAGTAATAAGTATAGACAATACAACAACTCCATTTTCCATACATGATGGAAGTACAAAAAAATATCTGAAAAGTAATCTAATTCCTGCTACATTTCCCGATGAAATATTTCAGTTTCAAATTTCATACGATAAGAATGAAAATAGATGGAAATATCTTAGAGAAAAGATTAAAGAAAAGCCCCTTATTGCTGTACCATATAAAGACAAAGTATATGCCATCTCAACTGTATCTACTATCAATGAAGTTTTTGGGAAAAATTTAATTAGTGAAATTGAACGTGTTCATATTTCTATTGATGAAATAGAAAAAAACAGCTATTTTAAAGAATTATTTCTCAAAGCCGTACTTTATGGAATCTCCCAAATTACAGGATTAGGTATTGATTATAAGCGTTATAGGTTGTATAAAAAAGAAATTTATGCAAATAAAAATAATGTAACAATACATGAAGCTATTGAATGTGGATTATCATTTGTCCCACAAGAGAAATATGTCTTGTTTTCAATTACTCCAACAGTCTATTTTATTTCTAATGACCAAATAAAAAAGGAGATCAAACAACAATACTCTCATGAATATTTGGATAAAATGAGAAATCAGCAATATGAGAAGAAATTACAAGAATGGTGTAATATAATGTTTAATGGTAAAAGATTAAATTTTGAGATACCTGTTAATTCACGAAGTGGTTTTATCTTTAAAATATCCAATAATCGTGGTTATGCTGAGATACACCATTGCGGACAAGGTAACACAACGATATATTCTCCAAAGGAATACAACATAAAACAAACATTATATCATGGCATACATATTAACGAACCCAAGCTTGAATTTATAAATCCATACGTTAATAAACCTGCATATGATGACAATCCGATGAGAGGATTATCAAAATACAGGCCTTTCGATGCGAAATATTTTGATGTATTCCCTAAAGATGTATGTATTGGCAGTATCTGTCCTGCTTCTTATTCTTCAAAATTTAGTGAATTTATAAAAAGACTAAATTCTACAATTTCTGCAGATAAATTATCTGACTATGTACATCATTATACTGGTTTTAGTAATATTTATAACTGTAGACTTGAAATACCTGAAATACATTCTGAAAAATGGGTATCAATAAATGACAATCCTAAAAGTGCCATTAATTTAGCAAAAACTATTTGTACAGAAGGGCAAAAACTTTCAGAACAGTTCCCAGGAATTGTGCTATTAATATTTATACCTAATTCATGGAGCAACTATAGACAATTCAATTATCATGGAGAAACATTTGATTTGCATAACTACATAAAAGCGTTTGCCGCCCAACATAGATTCACAACTCAATTTATAGAAGAAAAGACTTTATATGACAGGATGGTATGTGAAATTTCATGGTGGCTCTCTTTAGCTTTATTTGTGAAAGCTTTAAGAACTCCCTGGACTCTTGCAGACTTAGATCAAAATACAGCATATGCAGGAATTGGATATAGCATAAAAAAACAATATTCAGGTAAAGCTGAAGTTGTTTTAGGCTGTAGTCATATATACAATGCACAAGGACAGGGATTAAGATATAAACTGTCAAAAGTTGAACATCCTCAATTTGACAAAAAGAAAAATCCTTATTTAAATTTTGAAGAAGCTTATAAATTTGGAATGGATATACTGGCTCTTTTTCAAGACGCTATGGAAAAGTTACCTCAAAGAGTTGTAATTCATAAACGAACCCCTTTTAAGAATGATGAGATTGAAGGTATAACAAACGCATTAAAGCAAGCAGGAATATCAGAAATTGATTTGATCACAATCACTCAAGAATATGATTTAAAGTTTATTGCAGAGAAGATTATGTATGGTCAATTTCTTGAAGATGGATATCCAATTGATAGAGGAACGTGCATTAAACTATCATCGAGAAATGCTTTGTTATGGACACATGGAGTAGTTCCCTCAATACAGTCAAATCGCAGATACTACCAAGGAGGACGTTGTATTCCTGCTCCTTTAAAAATTACCAAATACTATGGGCATGGAGATTTGGAAACTATTGCTAAAGAAATTCTAGGATTTACAAAGATGAACTGGAACTCGTTTAATCTATATACAAAGTTACCTGCCACAATTGACACTTCTAATACATTGGCACAAGTGGGAAACTTGTTAAGACAATATAACGGTGTAACATACGATTACCGTTTCTTTATCTAAAGTAGCTCGCCATAAACAGTCTTCATTTATGGCGGGCTACTCGACTATAAATTCTGTTATATCGAAAAGATTCTATACAATTTACACTACCGACTATCCCTATAACAAAAAATCACCTATCTATCCAATCCTCCTGTAAGTCATTAAATTTAATTAGTTTATTTATATGATTGCTAACGATAAGCATCGTATGATTTGCCTGATTTATTTTTCCTTCATACTCTCCAATAAGTGGAAGCCCCTTTTCTTGAAGGAACTTATAATCTTTGAATTCGTTAGGAGCTGTTAGAATTTTAGCCTTCCAAAAATCAGCCACAAAATGATTAATGATAGGTTTTATATCTTCACCCAAGATTTGAATCAATTGTTTCTCCAACATAGGCAAAAGTGCAATTAGAAGTGAGAATGCATAATCCGCCTCACTTTGATAAGCTGTCATCAGATAAGCACAAATATAAACAACATAGCTATCATTAATGTCCAACTTATTAATTTCCGCTATATAGTTTTTATCATACGAAGGTCTATCAAACACAGATTTCACTAGTTCAAATTTTTCAGGATTATTCACTGGATGATAATTGTCCAATACCTTCTTAATGAGTTTCAAACCACTATCATCTCCACGAAGATTCTGACTAAGCGACACCATTAGAAGAGGTACTATACTAAACTCAACAAACTCAAAGTCTGCATTTTCTTTATGCAGTTCAGGGTGATTCTCATAACTAATGCGCTGCGCTTCACATGTATGATTAATTACAAAAAGTATGGCATCTTTATCATTATCCTCAATAAAATATGGTAATAACAGGAAGAGTAGATAATGAATCTCGCAAACTTCGCCTCTTTTCTTGCATGCATCCAGTGTTCTATGCGCCCATTCACGAGCCAAATTCCTTAAGCCGACCATTTTACACAGCTTACACATCTGATAACTGGAGGTATAGATACGGTCTTCGCTATATAGATCATCAAATGAACTTAAGTCATTTTCAGTGAACATCCCATGATGAGGAATCGCTTGATCTTTAGGCATAGGTTTGTTATCTAAGTCACACTGATACTTTATTATTAGACACCCTAATAAACAGATAAAGCTCTTGGCAAATTTTTCTTTGCCATCTTGAAGGTCATTCGTGACAAAACGCACACATTCTGATAGTTTTTCAACAGCTTTCTGTCTATTGCCCGCACACCAATATGCATATGACAACTCTCCTATACACTGATAGTATTCGTATATATCTATACGATGTTTAACATCAGAAACATATTGTAGTGCCTCTTCAAGTTCTTTTACTGCCGCATTAATATTAGTCTCAGCCAGAACGTATGCCATCATTTGCTTAACATGCAACATAATATTGGGAATCAACTCGGTATCTGCAATCGAAAGTGACCTTTTAAAGTAGTCAAGAGCATGACCATGTACTTCAGCAACATCTCGGAAGTAGCTATTCCCCATTGAACCATTCAAAATCAACTGCGCAAATGGCAATTCCTCATACTTAGAATACTTGCTTTCATATAGCGATCGAGCTTCTTCATAACGGTGTTCAGAGTTAAAAATCTCCATAATTGCAAAAATACAAGCGATAGCAAGTTCTGAACAGCGCTTAAGTTCTGCTTTTGCCAAAATTCTGAATAATATCTCCACACGATCATTAACGGGTTTACCCCCTAAATGATATCTCCAAAGTCGTTCTATTGCAAGATAACAACACTCGCAAATTACATGGTCGTTATGTGAGTATTCAATATCATCTGCTTTGAATACATCAAGCCAGTTAATGAAATCTTGTTCATTAGACAAACGCAGAAGGAAAAACCAAATGTTATTATCAAAAAATGGTTTTGCATCTCCAATCGTCTTTAATAGTTTATTGTCATCCCCTTTACTTTCCAGATATCGATGATAATGTGACAACCCTCCCTCAATGTCACCTTCCATCCAACAAATCATTGTAATCATGCTGCTATAGAACGGTATTTTTTCAGCATCAGTACATTTAGAAACATTGTCTTTTAAATCCTTTATCAAGAATGATCGTTGAGTTGCACTCAGATCTTTGATAAGTGCAATTTGAAGATAACGTACTCCTATCTTGATACCAATAGACATTCCCTCGGGTAAGGGAACATCGATCCATAATTTACAAAGGAGGCTTCCATGTGGTAATTCTCCAATATCATCCAATTTCATTAAGGTCGTGATGTACATTCTTCCAGCATTGTCATCCGCACCACCTCTTATACTGTATAGGATATAATTCAGTACATCATATTCTCCAAGTACTTTTTTCTTAGTCAAAATACCTTCTGCTAATACTAAATTGGCATCTTTGAATGTCTGTTCTGGCACATCGGGCTTCCATAATTTACTGATAAGTGGATTCGCATTAAAACAATTATTTAATGGCATTACCCATGTAGGAACTAATCCATTTAATCGCATTCTTGGTTCGTCAATAGCTGGATTAATTCCGGCTAATTTGCATGCATCTTCTTCAGTGAAAGTACCATTCACAATCAACAGACGATTTAGCAAAGCGCGATCAGTCGTATCAGCTAACAATGTCCGCATCAAATCAGCCATTGTTCTACTCAGATTATAGTCAAAACTATATGCTAAAAGATTGGAAAAATGTTTTTCATCTAATCGCCAATGATTAGCTTTCAAATATTCGCAAAGTGTTCGCACAAGAACAGGATGCCCACAACTGTGTGCATAAATGAACATATGTGGGTTCTGCTCTGGTCCATATGTATCAACAAGTTCTTTGGTTTCAGCGACTGTCAATAAAGGTACTTCAATCTGACAAACTCTACTATCATCAAGTCCTGCTATATTCAGATTTAATGCCCCCGTGCTTACCAACACACTTTCACCGCCCTTTCCTTCCTTTAGCAGTATTTTTACCTTATTTTCCAGATCTGTCTGCAGAACAGAATCGTATATGGCAGTTTTTGGCCTGTGCTGATGTATTTGTGCTGCTAAAGTCGATTTTCCCATTTTCAAAGAACCAAAAATCACGAGTATTTTACCATCATCCAGTGCATTAAGGCAACGATCCAACAAAGCTGTACGTTCTACGATATTATCGCTCTGAATTATAGGGAGCACCGTCTCCCGCTGAATTAAATCAACATTAACATCTCTTAATGTAAGGCCATTCATCGCCTGTTTCAAATCTTGAGGAATAGCAACCTTATCATTTAATTTAGGACTTAAATTTATGGAAAAAACATCTTGAGGCGTGTTCTCCAAATCAACATAAGGATACTTAGCCCAACCTTCTTCAAACCATGTATGCGCATTTACAAAACACGCACAGGTTGTCGGGTCGTATCGTCCTAAAAGGACCGAAGGCCGTACATCTTGTTCATTGCGCAGAACACCAGCTTGTAAAGAATAGATATAATGAACTTTCTGTAGCACTTGGTCATGTTCGTGCCCAGCCAGCCATAGACGCACTCTATTATGTTGCAGCATCGTCGAGAGCACTTTCTTCTCTCCTTGTATAAGCGAAGTAACCGGATAATGGCTAAGCAATATAGTCGGTTTATTCTTATTAAGCGTACGTACTGCGTCATATAATAACTTTGTACCAACGAACAAGTCGTTATGTTCATGTCCGCTGGTGTATGCTAAATTGGTATCTACATGCAGAATATTGAAATGCTCTGTCTCTATATTAAAATGCGGCATTTTGGGATTGCCATATAATTTGAGTCGGTCTGCGTCGTATATTTTGCTAAGAAAAGAAAGAAAATCTTTCTCTCCTGTCATAATGACCGACAGGTCTTCCGTCTCTATAATGCCATTATCCGGGTGATAGTACCTTTCGCTATCATAGAATACTTTCCTGATAACATCATGACGACTATCAACATCTCTATCCACATCATGATTACCGGCAACTATATACAATCTATCCACAGATGTCTGGACTGCATCGCATATAGATTTCAAATAATCGGCCATTTCATCCGTAAATACGTTAGGACTTACATTCGCTGTTCGAATGTCACCAGTACAGAATACATAATCACATTTTACCCCTAGTTCTTTTAAGTATTCAGGTAACTCATCGCGCATCATGTTCGTTATTGCACCTTCACTACCTAAATGTAAATCAGATATATGCAGCCAATTAATCATATTTGTCATTTTTATTTACCGCTAAATGCATTACATAAATACAAGATTATCCCATTCTCATCATTCCAGCCAACTGTACGAAATAATCATTTGACCAGATGTCAAGTTCCTTTGGATTGCGCACGAAAGGCAATACATCTTCTTTCACTTGTTTTATATCAGCTGTAGAGAGACGCTCAATGAGTTTCTCCTTAAATAACGCTAGAGTAATATCCTCATTGTTAAACTGCTTGCACCGTTCTGCCAAATGAGTAAAATCCAACGGAACATTATGGCGTACATACCATTCAAAGTCGTACCAATCACGGCCTTTAACCCTATTCTTCCACACACGATAGACCAGTGCGTGCATCTTGCCTGCAAATAAGTCCGGAAGTGTAAAACAGCGGGTCATAAATGAATGTGGCTGAAGCAATAGCTTTTGTTCCGTTTTGAAGTTTAACGGTGGACAAGTATCCACTTCAATCTTTATCTTTATTGACTTCTCCGTCTGGAAAGTCACATCATACACATCGGTATTATCTTTAAGGAAAGCAGATTCGACCTTTCCGAAATTCCTCTTGTCTTTTTTCTTTATTTCAACCTCACGGCCTACCATTGTAAAAGCATCAACGATAGCAGGAAAGTATTTCGTAAAATCGAACTTATCATCTTGCGTAAGCAATGAAAAATCCATATCCTCACTGAAACGCTGTAAGCCATGAAAGATTCTCAAGCAAGTTCCACCATAGAAAGCCGCCGACTCAAAGAAGCCTCCGGCATACAAGCCAGCAAGTATCACTTGTTGGTTCACTTCAAATATGGCGTTTCTCTTATGTTGCTCAGTTGTTGAATCATAACGGGAGAGCATATTGTCGAATATTTCATTTTTCATCGTCTTAAGAATTTTAATAGTGTTGAAATTGAATCAGCCTTTTTGCCAACCTTTATATAGTCTTCGAATATGGTTGCGTCCATATTATAAAACTCATCCATATCTATACGAATATCCTGCTCAAGATATGTCTCTACATCCTTCATATAACGAAGAATGACTTTTGAGGAATTGGCAATCAAATCACACAAAGCCTTTTCCGGTGATGCGATAAGAAATGCATAGTCACCTTTATTCAGACTCCTTACTCCTATCGGAAATGCCTTTCTTGAAATATATTTGTAGTCATAACTGCCGACTGGAGTTTGAAAACTTCGGGGATGTTTTACTGTCATTGATTGATGAACATATACAGCCTCTGGAATAAGTCCATAATATCGTAGTGCAGTAGACATTGAAATATACGAAGGTGTATAGAGATGATTGGCTATCAACTCACTCGATAGAGTCTTTCCTGAATACTCGGGGTTGATCACATAAAGTCCTCGCTTAAGTCTGATGATAACCCCTTGCTTTTCTAGCCAAGTTGCCTTCTTGTCAGCAGACTTAAGTTCCGGATATAACGATTCAATGATTGAAGTCGTTACTGGAATAGTTCCTATTTCATTTAATTGCCTGTCCATACTGCAAATATAGTAATATTTTGAACAATAAAAGAAATAATACTTCTTTTTCTGTTCGGAATATTACTATTAAGGCTATCTTAAAAAAATAGCGACCGCTGTCACATAAGTCGTCATTTGTAACAATTACCGAAACATTGACCACACAGCAGCTGAACTATCTCAAGGCTCTTATGGCTGCTGAAATCTCGTTTCAGGACTCGATTTTATGCCTATTGGTTGAAGACTAAATACTTCGCAAAATAATCATAATGCCCCCTCGGTTTCAGAGCTATTTTTGTACCTTTTCTCATCAAAAAATGGCATTTTTCACAAGTTTTTGTACCGCACATTTTGATATTCAAGAAATTACACTTACTTTTACTTTCCAAAATGGAGGTACAAGCCGAGAATGGTGCTAAAAATCACTAACTTACACATTCTCAGATACTTGCCAACCTGATGGTTGTACCTTTTAGAGCGCTATGCTATTGATAATCAACGATGTATACATACTGCATCGGTAAGTAACCTGTAATAAATTACCAATTTAAACTCAAAGAATTTTCAACATTACGCACTGAATAACCAAATACCATTTCACACTTATAGAAAGAGCGAGGAATGGTATTTCAATCTATTGGCTCATTCTTTGATAATGCACCAAGTTTCTCTTTTATACTCCTTACGGTCATACTCTTCCTCTCTACACATCCAACAGCCACATGGAATTCCTTCCTTAGAAATATTTATCCGCAAGTAACTCTTATACATCCAAAGATTATCCATATCGAAATTATAACAGCAATAGTTTTAATCCGTAATACGAAGTTGCCAGAACGCCACGGCCGCCGCCGCCGCCACATTGAGCGAATCGACCCCATGCGCCATCGGGATACGGACTACATAGTCCGCCGTCGCAAACGTATCGGGTGGAAGCCCCTCTCCCTCCGTCCCCATCACGATGGCCAGCCGGGGTTCGGACGTCAAGACAGGATCGGCAATGGAGATAGAATCGTCCGTAAGTGCCATGGCGGCGGTGTGGAAGCCGTAGCGGGCCAGATCACTGAGAGTGCCGTCCAGCCACGTCCAGGGAACCAAAAAGACCGAACCCATGGACACCCTGACCGCACGGCGGTTCAACGGATCGCAAGAGTTACGCGTCAGCAACACGGCATCCATCCCGAGGGCGGCCGCCGAACGAAAAATGGCACCAATGTTCGTGGTGTCCACCACACCGTCGATGACGACGATACGTCGGGCATCCCGACATGTGTCTTCCACCGTGCGGGGCGCAGGGCGACGCATGGCACACAACACTCCGCGCGTCAGGACATAGCCCGTCAGCGTGGCGAGTAACTCCCGTCCGCCCGTATAGACGGGCACGTCGCCGCAACGACTGATGATGTCGGCGGCATCACCGGTGATGTGTTTTTGCTCGCACAAGAGGGCCAGAGGTTCATATCCGGCATCCAATGCTACACGGATCACCTTCGGGCTTTCGGCTATGAACAGGCCTTTATCGGGCTCGATGCGGTTGCGCAACTGGGCCTCGGTGAGGGTGGAGAACACCTCGATTCCGGGGTGCGACAAGGAAGATATTTCAATAATGGGCATAAGGCTGTATTCTTTTTAATAAGGTTATGAAGTAAATGAGTATTTCAATATTGAGTAAATAGAGTATCTCAATTCCCCTCCTCCCGGGAGGTTGTGTAAAAAGTCAAAATCAAGCGTTC
>ENA-ORSG01000780-ORSG01000780.1-human-gut-metagenome-genome-assembly--contig:-NODE-780-length-25476-cov-33.528618_pt1 | contig 25476 bp, 32 predicted proteins | sample MGYA00242189_ERZ509156 | MGnify/ENA primary metagenome ERZ509156 (study PRJEB26280, sample SAMEA2338666) | human gut metagenome | biome: human gut; feature: human-associated habitat; material: faeces...
TGCAATTAATATTGCTGTCTAACAATCAATTACGTGACTTTACAGGTCACACCCACGTTTTGTTGAGGTTGAGCATGATGGTGTACGCCGACTCGTAGGCATCCGAAATGTCACTCATAAAGTCCGGGTGTATCGGGTTACAGCGGTGCGACCGACGAGGGTCGTCGAAGTTGATCACGTAAAACTTCGGCTTGACCTTATATCCTTCCGAGTGATGCAGCAGATGGTTGTAAACAATCGTGGAGAGGTCGGGATACTTGAAGTCGTAGCAGTAGATGGCAAAACCTTTCTCAATCTGCTGTTTGATGAAATTGTTGATGATGGCATAGGACTTACCGCTACCCGGTGTCCCCAATACGGAGACCGCACGGAAAGGATTGACCACATTTATCCATCCCTTGTTCCACTTCTTGCGATAATAGAATCGGGTCGGAAGATTGACCGAGTACTCGTTCTCCAAAAGTTTTGTCTCCTGCATAAAGGATTCGTTCTCCTGATTGAAGACATCCTCCATCAGGTTGTTCTTCAAGAGTCGGCTCATATAGAGTCCCGCCATCAGCAGACAAACATAGCCTACGGTTATCGTAAAAGTATAGAGAACCGTATTCGCCTCTATGGGCAGTGGCAAGGCAAGTATCCACCAATTGAGGAAGAAAAAGACAAAGCCAGCGCCCATGAATGCCCATATCTTCGACCAAGTGATATGCTCCTCTTTCACGCCCTTTGTACCCAAGCAGGAAAGCCCCATCAGTACCAGCGCAAAGAGCTTGGTGTAAAGCATATTTCCAAATAGTCCCGCCGTGCGATGGAAATTCATCAGTATCCTGTCCACCACACCGATGTTCAGCCCCCATAGTTTGATGGCTTCATAGCAATACCAATAGAGATGGGCAACCACCAGTATGATACTTACGGCACGCAGAAAATCCATGATTTTCGCCAGTGCCCTCAAATCGTCTTCTTGTTGTGACATAATCTTTCTGTTTTTTAGAGTTTACGTTGTTTTCTTTTTTTGCGCTGCATCCGTCTGCGGAACTGCTCTTCCTCCCAATCTGTTCCGTGTGTCTCCAAGGGCAGGTCAAGTAAGCCACCCAAAACGGAATCTCCGTCCGAAGTCAGAGTTTGGGGAATACAGCCTTTCTCACTCTGCTGTATAGGAGCAGACAATTCGGGATGCGGGCGGTCGAACCATTCGGCAATTGCGTTTGCCGAAAGTTCCTTGCCCAACCGTGAGCCATTGACCACACAGCCGTTGTTGTGGTCAATGAAGGTGATGCCATAGAGCCGACCTTCTTCGTTCTCACGGAAGAGTACGTCAATACCCTTGCGATGGAGATTTTCCCTGAAATCCTCTTTCGTAGCAGAACGTTTCAATGCTCCGGCTACGACCGCTTTGGTCTTGGGGGCAAGATGCTTTTCTTTCAGTTTCTCCTTTGAAGCCTTGAACCTATTTTGCAGGGCTTCATTTCCGACAGCCTTCCCGAAAAGGGAAGCCTTGAAAGGATTACCCACCTTCTTACCTTTATCATCGGTAGCAAAATAGACCAATCCGTTATAGGGCTTTCCATACATTTCCCCCTTGACCTCTTCCACACATATATTATAGGTGGAGAGCAAAGCACGGTATTCCTTAAAACTCGGACAGTGGTAGAATTTCGCTGCGGGTTTGATGACTGAAGCCAGTTGCTTTTTAAGATTCTCTCCGTCGCCGTAGCAGACTTTTTTCAGGCGAAACACTTCTTTTTCCTTCCGCATTTGCGCAGGAATCAAACCGTACTTCTGTTCCAGTTCTTTGAGAATACGGGTGCTGGTATAGAAATTATTGCGATCGTTAATCTTCTTTCCCCGTTCATCGACGGCTAAGGTGACAATATGCAGGTGATGCCTGTCTATGTCCTCGTGCTTATAAACGATAAAGGGTTGATTAGCGTAGCCCATCTTTTCGATATACTCTCGTGCGATGGCAGAGAACTGCTCATCGGTAAGGGTGTCATCGGGATGCGGATTCAAGGAGATGTGTATAACCGTTTTTTTTGTGAGGACATGACTCGGCATATATGCCATAAAGTCCTGCATACAGGCAGATATATTGTGTATTCCATCAGCCGGAGAGAACACTTTGTTGGTCTCCAGAATCTTGGCAACGCCCTCGTTCACCTTCTCTCCATTGTACGCCAAAGCACCGTAAAGGGAACTGCCATAGTTTATCTTTGCGACCATTTCTCCTGAAATTCACGGGTAAGTTGTACGATTTCACCTCCGATAGCCGCCAATTCAAGAGTCAGTTTCTCCAGTTGGGCAAGCATAGCGTAGGATTTTTTCTCGGTGAAATTGCTCTTTAAGGCGACCACAGCTTGGTTATAATTCACTCCCACGCTACGAAATTGCCCGTACAAATTTGTCAGTTTTTGATAGTAATCAAGCAGCGAGCGATCTACTTTTATCACCCGGAAAGTCTCATCAAAGACCCTTGCCTTGATGAAAACTGCTCTGTTCGGGACTCCTGACTGCTCATAAAGCGTCAGGAAACGCGCAAACTCCGTGTCCGTAAACCGAACCATACAGCAATGGTTGGCTTTCTCTTTTTTCAGGGGTCTCCCCACATGTCTCTTTGTCATTTTACTTTGGATTTTAGTGTTTCACGGCATCACCGGCATTCAAGACAAGGCATTCTCTCTTCCAAGAAAAAACGACTTCGGAGTTTTTTCAGCCCTCTGCAAGAGCAAGAGTTCTGAGTTACCGAATTTATTTCGAGTAACGCAGGACATATCTTGCTATTTGCTCCGATGCAAATAAATCCGTCCGCGAAGGACGGAAGTCGAGTCTCTCAAAAAAGAACGCTTCATGCCTCGAAAACTTCGGCTTGCCGCTTGGGTGCAAAGTTACTAAGCCTTGTGCCTAAACTACTTACCTCTCACGAAGCCACAAATACGCAAATCGACGCCACAAGTACGCAGTTAGCAAAAAGGGCAGAAACAAGGGGGTAAAGGCATCTATATTTGCCCCGTCGGACGGCTGTTTGCGGGTCGGTGGATATACCTGCCTGCCCAAGTCTAAAAACCAGTCCGCAACCATTTGAACAGACAATTACGGAAATGGAAATAGGAATGAGAATATGTACAAGTTATTGCACCCGTCGATCCCCATACCCTTGCACAAGGGTACAAGTGCGGACGTATGGATGGGTGGACGTGTGCAAGTATGACTCCCGTCATATAGCCCCACCCTTATGCAGGGAGGGACATATCCCGAAAGGCGGGTCTATGTTCCCTTGTTGGAATACCTTTCTGTATGCCTGTCCGGGGATCTATTCCCTCACAGACTCGTTTCCACATCTGCCTTTTCAAGGAAACAAACCAAGGTGTGCATACGCCTTTCCACACATATATGTAAAACCATTAAACAGAAAATGAAATGAAAAAGAAACCTGTTTTCATTGCCTTCTCCACCCAGAAGGGCGGTGTCGGCAAAACGACCTTTACGGTCTTGACGGCAAGTTACCTGCACTATGCCTGCGGGTATAACCTTATTGTGGTGGATTGCGACTATCCGCAATTCAGCATCAATGCCATGCGTCAGCGTGACGCAGAGGGCGTGGATCGCAACCCCGCACTACAAGAATTGGCAGCAACTCAATTCTCCGAGTTGCAAAAGCCCACGTACACCATTCTTTGTGCCACGGCAGAGGCAGCCGTGGATACGGTCAGGGAATATCTGAAAACAGACGAACCCGATACGGATTTCGTCTTTTTTGACCTGCCCGGAACCATCAACAATGACGGTGTACTGAACACACTCTCCGGTATGGATTACATCTTCACGCCCATCTCCGCCGACCGTATTTCCTTGGAAAGCACGCTGAGCTTTTCTGCCATCATCAAGGAGGCGATAACCAATAATGCAGCCACTGCCAACAAAGGGATTTATCTCTTTTGGAATATGGTGGACGGGAGAGAGAAAACACCCCTCTATGCGATGTATGAAAAGGTCATTGCTGATTTGGAACTTCCCATCTTAAAAACGGCAGTCCCCAATACGACCCGCTACAAAAAGGAGGTAATGGAGGAGGGTACGACCCTCTTCCGTTCGACCATCTTTCCCGCCTCTCGCACGCTGCTTAGAGGCAGTCGTCTGAAAGAGCTTGTGGAGGAAATCCTGTCCATCGTAAAACCAGAAGCATATGGCAGGAAAGAATAAGGGGGCGATAGATCCCGTCGCTATCCGGGAACTGATTTCGCAGGGTATCCCGATGAAAAAGAAAGAGAGTGAGATGATACCGCCTGCCTCCGTCGAAGAGGTGGATGTGTCTGTTCCGGAAACACGGAAAGAGGTCTCGGAAGAACCGCAACTCCCCATCCGAACACGTCGCAAGAATCCCGCCAAAGGAGATTACATCTCAGTCTTCATGCACCGCAATGACCTGTATGACCGCAAGGCAATCTACATCTCCAAAGAGTTGCAGGACAAACTGTCGGAAATCGTCCTCTTCATCCGAAAGAGGGAGATGACATTGGGCATATACGTGGAAAACATCCTTCTCAAACATTTGGAGGACTACAAGGAAGAAATCAACCGATTAAGTGAAAAGAACTTCAAGAAATTATTGTGATATGAAACAGAAAACAAACCGACCAATGGCAGGCAAAGAGTCCTGCAGAGAACGAAAAAGCGTCTCTTCCAAAGTAACCATCCGTAACTCCACCACGCTCATCGAGCATTCCGAGGGACATCCTACAGGTCTCCTTCAGGAAGAGAAGAGCGATTATGAAACCGCCTTTCTTCAGCCCCTGAACATCGGAGACCGAAAGGGGGTGTTCATTTCCAAAAAGACACAGGAAGAGATTGCCGAAATCGTCTATGTGGCAGCCGCCGGCAAACTGACGATAGGGGCATTTGTGGAGCATATCCTCCGGCACCACTTAGAGATACATCAAGATGAGATAGACGTCTTGTTCGAGCAACAATTCCGTAAACGTTTCGAGCGATGAAGCAGGTCGTCTTTATTCTTCTGTCGGTAGGCTTAGCCTATCTCGGCAGCGTGCAGGTCGCCCGCTTCCTGTACGGACGCTATCGGAGTGCCGTGAGACTCTACCGTGACTTGCAGCTCTTTTTCCGAGAACGGGGCAAGGGGAAAGTCGTCGTTACCATCCGTATTCCCCAAAAGGAATCCTCCCAAGAGGAGAATATCCTTTTAGCCGAGTTGCCCATTGAGACCGAAAAAGAGGAATCACAGGATGAGAACCCAGACTCCGGAGGGTTGAAAGAAAACACTCCCGTCATTCCCAAAGAAGAGGATTATGTATTGGTGGAAGTCCAAGGTGAAAGCCACTCCTTTTCGGAAAGCATCACTGCGGAAGAGCTGCAACAAATGGGCAATGTCCTCTCCTGCAAGAATGCCCCGATAGAGGAAGCCGCGAAAGCCGCCGAAACCATCTATAAGATACACGACTCCCCGATGTTCCAAGAGATTAAGAAAGCGGCCGGAGAACGTGTCCGCGAACTGCTGGAGCGCGTTGCCGAAGAAGCTCCGAAAGAGGTTCAGTCAGGCAACTTCGATTACAAACGATTTATCACTACGTAGGATTCATTCAAAGAAAAGAGAAAATATGAGTACCCCCATCTATCTCGCCATCGCTTCCCCAAAAGGAGGTGTCGGCAAAACCTCGCTTACGGTACTTGCCGCAAGCATTCTGCATTACCACAGAGGATGCAATGTCGCTGTCGTGGATTGCAACCATCCCGTCTATACCATCGCTCGTCTGCGACAGCAAGAGTCGGAAGACCTGAGTCCTCAAAGGCTGATACGCCTGAAACATCGGACAGCCTATGCCCCTTATCCGATTATCTGCGCTCCGGTGCGGGAAGCCCTGAACCGGGTGAAGCGGCACTGTGCGGACAATCCTCCTCGCTGCATCCTCTTCGACCTCCCTCCATTGATGCGTACCGAAGGGACGGTGGAGCTGCTTTCGGCAATGGATGCCGTTGTCTTTCCCGTTACGGGCAGTCCGATGGATATGGAAGCCGTCCGCCATTTCATCGACATCTTGGGAGAGCAGATATTGACGATGGGCAAGGGCAATATCCGTGAGCTTTACCTGCTCCGCAATATGATAGAGGCTTGGGAACGTGAGGATGCCGACGAACGCTGTCGCACCCTTGCCGATGAAACGGGAGCATTGCTGATGCAGACCTCATTAAGCCACTCTCGTTTGTACCGTCCGCTGCTTTCCGAACGCAGAAAAGGGGTATGCACCCTCTTCCCACCCCACGGAGGAAAGTTGAGTCAGCTATGCAATAGATTAGGCGATGAACTTCACGAAATCCTGCAACGCCTATGTACCGAATAGTCCTTGCCGCTCTCTTGCTCTATCTTGTGTGGCTGCTTCTTTTTCTCTTGTATGAGGGGAAAAGAAGAAAGAAGGGAGCATCCCCCAAAGAACCTTGCCAGACGGTCAATGAAGCCGAAATCATCGGTAAGAGTCGCTTTAAGATAAGCCACTCGACGCCACAAGTACGCAGTTATCCAAAAGGCGAGGCAGAAGCAAAAAAGGCTTCTACATTTGCCCTCGAAAACGGACAAGAGCCATCGGAAGAGCCGGATGATCTGCCCGACATAGATGAGATTCCTTTGGTGTATGAGTCTTCGGATGCTCCATCCTTTGCAGAAGAGGAAGATGAAGAACTTCCCGTATCGGGAAAAAGCGAATATGCCACGGGGATTGATTTTGAGCGGGTGCTGGAAGCCTTGTCGGTCATTCACCGACACGCCCACACCGACGCAGAGCGACAGAGAACCGGCAATACGTTGAGAGAGTTGGAAGGAACCCGCCTGATGGAAACGCTCCGAAGCGACGCGAAACGCTCGGCCACGATCGATGAAGTCGTCCGTGCCCGTTTCGAGGAGCTTTACAGCGGCGAAAAGGCATAACGTCTCTTCCGAACGGTCTTGCCCCAATAGTATGAACCTTTTAATGTGTAACAGTAGCAATGAAAGAAAAAGAGTACGGCTGACCTTAAGAGAGCCACCACTAACATCCGAAAGTAACAACAGTATTCACCCGTCGGGAGAACCTATCCAATCCTCCCGGCACAAAACAAAGATTTATGACCAAAAGACATTTTCTTATCGCAGCCGTTCTGCTGCTTTCCGCCTATTCCGCCTTTGCCCAAGGCAATGGCTTGTCGGGCATCAACCAAGCTACCAACATGGTAACTTCCTATTTTGACCCTGCCACGAAACTCATCTATGCCATCGGTGCGGTCGTGGGACTTATCGGCGGGGTAAAGGTATATAGCAAGTTCTCGTCCGGCGACCCGGACACCTCGAAGACTGCTGCAAGCTGGTTTGGAGCCTGTATCTTCCTCATTGTCGCCGCCACCATTTTAAGAAGTTTCTTCCTCTAAGCCTATGGAGACCTATCCCATCAACAAGGGGATCGGTCGCTCGGTAGAGTTTCAGGGACTCAAAAGCCAGTATTTGTTCATTTTCGCCGGAGGGCTGCTTGCCCTTTTCGTGCTGTTTGTCATCCTCTATATGGCGGGTGTCAATCAATGGATCTGTATCGGCTTCGGAGGGACTGCCGCATCCATTCTGGTGTGGCAGACCTTCTCCCTGAACAGGAAGTACGGGGAACACGGACTGATGAAGCGTTCCGCGCTGCACAGCCATCCCCGATACCTTATCAACCGACGACGCATTCCCCGTCTGTTGCGGCACAAGGAGCTGCCAAAACGAAAGAGAAGAGAGAATAAAAGAACGAACAAAGGAAAGGAGGAAAGACAATGAGAAACGTACTGAAAGCCACCACGCTGGAAAACCGCTTCCCGTTGCTTGCCGTCGAAGAGGGGTGCATCCTCTCGAAGGACGCCGACATCACGGTCGCCTTTCGGGTGGACTTGCCCGAACTCTATACGGTGACGAGCGCGGAGTATGCCGCCATCCATTCGGCTTGGGTAAAGGCGATCAAGGTATTGCCGACCTACAGTGTCGTACACAAGCAGGACTGGTTTGTCAAGGAGGGCTATCGTCCGGACTTGCAAAAGGAGGAGATGAGTTTCCTCTCCCGCAGTTTCGAGCGACATTTCAACGAGCGACCGTTCCTCAATCACGCCTGCTACCTGTTCCTGACCAAGACAACCAAGAACCGCAGCCGGCAACAGAGCAACTTCTCTACCCTCTGCCGTGGGCACATCATCCCCAAGGAGGTACGGGACAAGGATACCGCCCGCAAGTTCATCGAAGCGACCGAGCAGTTCGAGCGGATTATGAACGAAAGCGGTTTTATTCGCCTTATCCGACTGAGCGACGAAGAAATTGTCGGCACGGAGGAAAAACCGGGACTGATAGAGAAGTATTTCTCGCTCTCCCTCTCCGATACAACGGTCTTGGAGGACATCGACCTGAGAGCTGACCGGATGCGGATCGGCGACAAACGGCTCTGCCTGCATACGCTCTCCGATACGGAAGACCTGCCCGGACTGGTAGGCACGGATATGCGTTATGAACGCCTGTCCACCGACCGCAGCGACTGTCGCCTCTCCTTCGCTGCTCCCGTGGGGCTGTTGCTGCCGTGCAACCATATCTACAACCAGTATGTGCTCATTGACGACAGTGCGGAGAACCTGCAACGCTTCGAGAAAAACGCACGGAACATGCACTCGCTCTCCCGTTACAGTCGATCCAATCAAATCAACAAACAATGGATAGACGAGTATCTGAATGAGGCACACAGCTTCGGACTCACTTCAGTTCGCTGCCATTGCAATGTCTTGGCGTGGAGCGAGGATGAGGAGGAACTCCGCCGTATCCGTAACGACGTGGGTAGCCAGCTCGCACTGATGGAGTGCAAGCCAAGGCACAACACGGTGGATGTGCCGACGCTGTTCTGGGCGGGCATTCCCGGCAATGAAGCCGACTTTCCCGCAGAAGAGAGTTTTTACACCTTCATCGAGCAGGCGGTCTGCTTCTTCAATGAGGAGACCAACTATCGTGATTCGCTATCTCCATTCGGCATCAAGATGGCTGACCGCAGCGGCAAGCCGATTCATCTCGACATCTCCGACCTGCCGATGAAGCAAGGCATCATCACGAACCGCAACAAGTTCATCTTGGGACCTTCGGGTTCGGGCAAGTCATTCTTCACCAACCACCTCTTGAGGCAGTATTGGGAACAGAACACCCATATCGTATTGGTGGACACGGGAAACAGCTATCAGGGCTTGTGCGAGATGATACGCCACAAGACGCAGGGCGTGGACGGGGTCTATTTCACCTATTCGGATGAGAGTCCCATCAGCTTCAATCCCTTCTATACCACCGACAAAGTGTATGATGTGGAGAAACGGGAGAGCATCAAGACCCTGTTGCTGACCCTTTGGAAGAAAGACAACGAGCCTGCCACCCGTTCGGAGGAGGTCGCCCTCTCCAACGCCGTGTCGCTCTTTATTGAGCGTATCAAGACGGACGATGGCATCGTCCCCTCGTTCAACAGCTTTTACGAGTATCTCACCACCGATTACTCGGCATTGCTTCGTGAGAAAAAGGTCAGGGAAAAGGACTTTGACTTGGCCAATTTTCTCAACGTGCTGGAGCCTTACTACAAGGGTGGCGAATATGACTACCTGTTGAACTCGGACAAGCAACTCGACCTGCTGAATGCACGCTTTATCGTCTTCGAAATCGACGCGATAAAGGATCATCCCATCCTTTTCCCCATCACGACCATCATCATTATGGAACTCTTCATCAACAAGATGCGACGGCTGAAGGGAATACGGAAGGTCATCCTTATCGAAGAGGCTTGGAAAGCGATTGCGTCCGCGAATATGGCGGGATATATAAAATACCTCTACAAGACGGTAAGAAAATTCTTCGGTGAGGCAGTCGTGGTGACGCAGGAGGTGGACGACATCATCTCCTCGCCCGTGGTCAAGGAGTCCATCATCAACAATTCGGATTGCAAAATACTGCTCGACCAGCGCAAGTACATGAACAAGTTCGACCAGATACAGGCGCTCTTAGGGCTGACGGACAAGGAACGGGGACAGATACTCTCCATCAACCAGAGCAACGATGCCACACGGTCGTACAAGGAGGTGTGGATCGGACTGGGCGGCGTGCAGTCCGCCGTCTATGCCACGGAGGTGTCGAAAGCCGAATACCTCACCTACACGACGGAGGAGATCGAGAAGATGCGCGTACTTGCCCGTGCCGAGCAACTCGGCGGGAATATGGAGCTTGCCGTCAGGCAGCTCGCCGAAGAGAAAGACAACCAATGAATGTTTAACCGCGTAATACGACAAGTCCGAAAAATATGACGTCATATTTCAAGGAAACAGTCGACTGATTTTCAGATTTACTTGACTGATTTTTCCGAGTGGCTCGAACGGCATTGTATCCACGCAAAATCAATTCGTAAAATGAGAAAGAGAATTTTAATGCTTATGGCGTGCGGTTGCCTCTTGGTAGGCAATGCACACGCCCAGTGGGTGGTCACAGACCCCACAAACCTTGCACAGAGTATCATCAACACGACCAAGGAAATCGTGCAGACCTCCAAGACGGTCAAGAACACGCTTGACAACTTCAAGGAGGTCGAGAAGCTCTACAATGAGAGTAAAAAGTACTACGATGCCCTGAAAAAGGTGAACGACCTTGTTCGGGATGCCCAACGGGTGAAGGAGACCATCCTGATGGTCGGGGAAATCTCCGACATCTATGTGAACAACTACAAGAAGATGCTCTCCGACCCGAACTTCCGCCCGGAGGAGCTGGTCGCCATTGCCAACGGCTATACCAAACTGCTCGGAGAGAGCAACAACCTGCTCAAGGAGCTGAAGCAGGTGGTGAACATCACTACGCTGAAGATGACCGACAAGGAGCGTATGGACGTGGTGGATCGCTGCTACAAGGAGGTACGGGACTACCGCAATCTCGTGCGTTACTACACGAACAAGAACATCTCCGTGAGCTATCTCAGAGCCAAGAAACAGCAGGACACCGACCGGGTGCTCTCGCTCTATGGAACGGATAATGAAAGGTATTGGTAGGTATGGGAGCGGAATTTGACAACCTGCACCAAGTCCTCCGTACTCTTTATACGGAGATGATGCCGATGTGCGGCGACATGATTGGCGTCGCCAAGGGCATTGCAGGCTTGGGTGCACTCTTCTATGTGGCACTCAGGGTATGGCAAACGCTTGCCCGTGCCGAACCCATCGACGTCTATCCGTTGCTCCGCCCCTTTGCCCTTGGTCTTTGTATCCTCTTCTTTCCGATGGTGCTGGAGACCATCAACGGGGTGCTTAGTCCCATCGTGCAGGGTACACACAAGATGCTCGAAAAGCAGACCTTCAGCATGGATGAATACCGCAAGTTACGGGACAAACTGGAATACGAGGCGATGGTGAAGAACCCCGAAACAGCCTATCTGGTGAGTAACGAAGAGTTCGACAAGAAATTGGATGAACTCGGTATCGCTCCCTCGGACATGGCGACGATGGCGGGGATGTATGTGGAGCGAGGTATGTATAACCTAAAGAAATCGATTCGCAATATGGTGCGGGAGCTCTTGGAACTGCTTTTCGCCGCTGCCGCCCTGCTTATCGATACGCTCCGGACATTCTTCCTGATTGTCCTCTCCATCTTGGGACCGATAGCCTTTGCCATCTCCGTGTGGGACGGTTTTCAGAGCACCCTCACGCAATGGTTCACGAGGTATATCTCCATCTATCTGTGGCTGCCCGTGGCGGACTTGTTCAGTTCGATGCTGGCAAAGATTCAGGAACTGATGCTCAAGCACGACATCACACAGTTGCAGAACGACCCTACCTACACGATAGACGCCTCGAACGGGGTGTACTTGGTCTTTATGATCATCGGCATCATCGGATACTTTACCGTTCCCACCGTTGCCGGTTGGATTATCCAAGCGGGAGGTGCAGGCAACTATGGTAAGAACGTGGGACTTGCTGCCGCAAAGGGTGCCGGTATCGCCGGTGCTGTGGGCGGAGCCGCAGGCGGCTTTGCCGTGGGACACGGACGAAACATGATGAACCATGCGGGAAGCAAAGCCAAAGAGATTGCCGGAAAATTATTTCACAGAGGAGGAAACCAATCCTCCGAACCATCGGAACAAAACTAAAAAGTTATGGAATTTAAGTCATTAAAGAATATCGAAACGAGTTTCAGGCAGATACGCCTCTTTACCTTGGTCGTCGTCTGCCTGTGTACCGCCCTTGCGGGCTATTCGGTATGGAGTGCCTACTCCTTTGCCGAAGCCCAGAGGCAGAAAATCTATGTGCTGGACGGCGGTAAGTCGCTGATGCTCGCCCTTTCGCAGGATCTGTCGCAGAACAGACCCGCGGAAGCCAAGGAGCATGTGCGCCGCTTCCACGAGCTGTTCTTCACCCTTTCTCCCGACAAGAGTGCCATCGAGGGGAATATCTCCCGTGCGCTGCTCTTGGCGGACAAGAGTGCCTACAACTATTATCGGGATTTCTCCGAGAAAGGGTACTACAACCGTATCGTGGCGGGAAATATCAATCAGGTCGTGCAGGTGGACAGCGTTCTCTGTGACTTCGACCGCTATCCCTATGCGGTACGGACATATGCCCGGCAGATGATTATCCGTGCGACCAACGTGACCGAGCGCAGTCTCGTGACGGTCTGCCGCCTGCTCAATACGAGCCGCAGCGATGACAATCCGAATGGTTTCAATATCGAGGGATTCGAGATTGTGGAGAATAAGGACATCAGTACCCGTAAGCGATGAAAAAGAAGCGTGTATTTCAAAAGGTTCGGGAAGAGGTCGAGGAAAGGCTTCACCGTTTGTGCGGACGTATTCCACTTCATGCAAGGCTCTATGTCGTTTTGACGATGCTGGCGGTATTCGCCTTTCTCTCCAATTACCTTTTCTTTCAGGGGATATACCACATCTTCTTTGAGGAAAGGGGGAATGAAGGGAACATGCCGGCTATCGAGCATATAGAACCCCCTGAAGTAAAGCGGCTCTATCCCAAAGACAGTATCAACCTATTAAAGTATTACGATTATGTTCCCATTCAAAAGAAAGACAGCCTCCGATACGAACACCTCGCCTGAGCTGACGGAGGAAGAGAGACAAAGGCGAAAAAAGTTTGTCATTTATCCCCTGATGTTCCTGCTTTTTGCAGGCTCCATATGGCTCATTTTCGCTCCGTCGGAGAAAGAAGAGGAGAAACAGGCAAAGGGCTTCAACACGGAAGTGCCCGACCCGATGGCAGCCGAACTGATTGGTGACAAGAAGAAAGCCTACGAGAAGGAGATGATGGAACAGAAGGAGCAGGAACGGAGTCGTGCCATGCAAAGCCTTAGTTCCATGTTCGGGGAAATGACAGGAGGAGAGACTTCACAGGGAGCGGGCGAAGCGTCCGCTTGGGAGTCTGACCCCTCGAATGAGCGTGAGGGATACACGTCCCGACATTCTGCTCCGCAAGATGGCTTTCACGCTTCGGCATCCGCCTATCAGGACATCAACCGCACGCTCGGCAGTTTCTATGAAGCACCGAGAGAAGACCCTGAAAAGGAGGAACTGCGTGCCCGTTTGGCAGAGTTGGAAAACCGTATGAGCAGCGAACAGCAGTCGCCTGCCATAACCGTAAACGACCAGATGGCATTGCTCGAAAAGTCCTATCAACTGGCAGCAAAGTATATGCCGTCGGGCGGTGGACAGCAGTTGCCAAGTAAGGCATTGGTTTCGGATGGGGAGACGGCTTCCGAAAGGAAAGCGGTCGCAACCACCCGAAACGGGAAGGCGGTAGCCTTTCCCGTTGCCCCCGTGAGCGAGCAAGTGGTGTCGGCTCTGGCGCAGCCGATGAGCGACTCGACTTTCCGCTCCGAATATGTCAAGGAGAGAAATTTCCTATTTCAAACTGCTATCGGGACAGCCTCACAGACGGATAGAAACACCATATCAGCCTGTGTGCATAACAACCAGACGGTTATGGATGGTCAGACGGTGCGTTTCCGTCTCTTGGAGCCGATGCTGGTATCGGGCAGGGAGATTCCACGCAACGCCCTTGTCGTGGGAACGGCAAAGGTACAGGGCGAACGTCTGACCGTACTCATTACCTCGCTGGAATATAGCGGGAACATCCTACCCGTGGAGCTGTCGGTCTATGATACGGATGGACAGGCGGGTATATTCATCCCCGGCTCGATGGAGCGCAGTGCCGCCAGGGAGATTGCCGCTAACATGGGGACATCCGTAGGCAGCAGCGTGAACATCTCCACCGATGCGGGGGCTCAACTTGCCTCCGATCTCGGCAAGGGACTGATACAGGGAACGAGCCAATACTTTGCCAAGAAAATGCGTACCGTCAAGGTGCATCTCAAGGCAGGATATAAGGTATTGCTCTACCAACCTGAAAACAAGTAATTCACAGTTATTATTCACCACTTTAATCCAAAGTAAAAATGAAAAGAACAGTTTTAGCCATCGCCCTGATGCTGGGCGCAGTCTGTGCCAACGCACAGGAAACAACTTCTGGCGGAGACCTCTATCAGGGGCTGACCCGCAAAATTGCCTTCGAGCGGATGATACCGCCTCACGGCTTGGAAATCACCTACGACAAGACGGTGCACATCATCTTCCCCTCTGCCGTGCGCTATGTGGATCTGGGGTCGCCCAACCTCATTGCGGGGAAGGCGGACGGAGCGGAAAACGTTATCCGTGTGAAAGCGACAGTCAAGGACTTCCGTGAAGAGACGAACATGAGTGTCATTACCGAAGACGGGGCATTCTACACATTCAATGTCAAGTATGCCAACGAGCCGCTACTACTTAATGTGGAAATGGCGGACTTCATCCACGACGGTGTGGGCGTAAACCGCCCGAACAACGCGATGGAGGTCTATCTGAAGGAACTCGGCAGCGAGAGTCCGATGCTGGTACGGCTCATTATGAAATCCATTCACAAGGAGGACAAGAGGACGGTAAAGCACATCGGCAGCAAGTCCTTCGGTATTCAGTACCTGCTCAAAGGTTTGTACTCGCACAACGGACTGCTGTACTTCCATACGGAACTGCGCAACAAATCCAACGTGCCGTTCGACATCGACTTCATCACGTTCAAAATCGTGGACAAGAAGGTCGCCAAGCAGACCGCCATGCAGGAGCAGGTACTGCTTCCGCTGCGTGCCTACAACTATGTTACCTGCGTGGCGGGGCAGAAGAGCGGTCGCACGGTATTCACGCTTCAAAAGTTCACCATCCCCGATGACAAGCATCTCATTGTGGAGATGCACGAGAAGAACGGCGGAAGACACCAGTCTTTCGTTGTGGAGAACGAAGACCTTGTGCGTGCGAGGGGAATCAACGAACTCAAAGTGAAATGATATGAGAAAGCTCGCATTTTTCCTGTTTGTCGTGATGCTTGCCCTCTTTGCAGGGCAGGCACACGCCCAACGCTGTCTGCCCAAGATGAAAGGTATACGCCTGACCACAGGCATGGCGGACGGTTTTTATTCTCCCTCTTCCAAGAATGAAACGGGCTATTCGTTCGGGGCTTCGCTTGCCACCTACACAAAAGGAGGACATCAATGGGTGTTCGGGGCGGAGTATCTTCGAAGATACCATCCCTATCGCGAAAGCCGTATTCCTACGGAGCAGTTCACGGGCGAGGGAGGTTTCTTCTTTGGCGTGCTTTCGGACGGGAGCAAGACCTTTTTCCTCTCTGCCGGTGTTTCCGCCTTGGCAGGCTATGAGACGGTCAATGGCGGAGAGAAACGGCTCTTTGACGGCTCTACAATACGTAACAAAGACGGCTTTGTCTATGGCGGGGCAATCACCCTACAGGCGGAGACCTATCTGACGGACAGATTGGTGTTGCTGCTGTACGGCAGGGAGCGTTGTCTGTGGGGAGGCTCTACGGGGCGTTTTCACGCCCAGTACGGTGTCGGACTGAAAATCATGCTGGACTGATGGATGCACGCCAGATGAGAGAAATTCCCATTGCGGACTTCTTGAACGTAATGGGGATTCATCCGAGCAAACAGAGAGGAAACGTTTTGTGGTATTCCGCTCCGTACCGCACGGGGCGGACACCCTCCTTCAAAGTCGATACCGCCAAGAATGTTTGGTTCGATTTTGGGATCGGTAAAGGCGGCGACATCTTCGACTTGGCAGGAGAGTTTATCGGAAGCGGTGATTTTCTTCTGCGGGCGGCTTTCATCGCAAAGAGCGGAACGTGTCCGCTGCCTGCTTTGGAACAACCGCAAAGAAGCGAAAAGAAAGAACCCGTCTTTGAGGATATTTGGGTGCGACCGTTGCAGGATGCCAAACTGCTGGGCTACTTAAAAGAACGGGGCATCAATGCCCACGTTGCCATACCCAACTGCGAGGAGGTTCGATACCGTGTGCATGGCAAACGATACTATGCCATCGGCTTTCGTAACGATGCCGGAGGTATGGAGCTTCGCAACCGCTTCTTCAAGGGCTGCATACCGCCGAAGGATATTTCCTTGAAGCGTAACGGCTCGGATGTATGCTCCATATTCGAGGGCTTTATAGATTATCTCTCCGCTATGCAAATGGGTATCATCGCTTCAGACTGGCTTGTCCTTAATTCCGTTTCCAACGTGGAGAAGGCGGTAAGAGCCTTGCACGGCTATGAGAGGATTGACTGCTTCCTCGACAATGACGATGCGGGGCGAAGGACTTTTCAAAGGCTGTACGACTGTTTTGGGGAGAAGATCATCGACCGTTCTTCGCTGTATGTCGAGCATAAGGATTTGAATGAGTTTCTGTTTTCCGAGAATGCAGGGAACAGTGTATAACAACAAAACGATAACGAACAATGAAAAAGAAAATATTGAATACGATTTGGGTAATGGGGGTACTCTCCGTTGCCGTATTTTGTCTATCTGCTTGTGATCACGAGTTGGATATTCAGCAGGCGTACCCGTTCACGGTAGAGACGATGCCGGTGCAGAAGCATATTGTCAAGGGGCAGACAGCGGAGATACGCTGTACGCTCAAACGGCAGGGACGGTTTGAAGATGCACGCTATACCATAAGGTACTTTCAGAGCGATGGAAAGGGACGGCTGAAGATGGATGACGGCACGGTGTTCAAGCCCAATGACCGTTACCCGCTTACGAAAGAAGAATTCAGGCTATACTACACATCCGCTTCCTCCGACCAGCAGACGATAGACGTGTATGTGGAGGATAATTTCGGACAGACAGCGAAACTCTCGTTTGAGTTCAACAGTCAGAAGGACGAGGAAAAGGAGAAAACGGATGAAGGCAAGAAGTAAACTTTTCGTTTTATCATTCTGCTTTGTCTGTCTATCTTGCTTCCGCCTTTCCGCACAGGACGGCAGAAACGCCTTATTCTCGCTTCCTCCGTTCGAGCGTGCCGTTGTCTGCATCAAGCACTTCGAGGGCTTACATACTTGGAAGGACTACCCCTATGTGGGTTATGGACATCAGCTTCTGCCCGGAGAGCGGTTCACGGCGGCGATGACGGAACGGCAGGCGGATTCCCTGCTTCGGGCAGACCTGATGAAGCGTCTGATGATATTCAAGGACTACGGCATGGATGCCCTGCTGCTTGCCGTCCTGTCCTACAATGTCGGAACGGGCAGATTGCTCGGATATGGCAAACATCCCAAGAGCCAACTGCTACGGAAAATAGAGTCGGGCGACAGAAATTTCTACCGTGAATTTGTCTCTTTCTACCGATACAAGGGTAAAGTCCTCAGAGGGCTTGTCAAACGGCGAAAGGTGGAGTTTGCCCTGTTCTATATACCCTGATTTTACGAAGTACGCCTCTTGCAAGTTTTATCGGCTTGCAAGGGGCGTTTTCTTGCCGTTTTATTCGCCTTTCTCGCTATGAATGAGTAACTTTGTAATCTAATTTATAACAAATATGATCATATCGCAGAAAACGATTGAAAGACTGAGAATTTTGATAAATGAAGAAACGGAATATCGTTCAGGTCCTGCACTTGTTGCTTTTTTCAATCAATATGGATTTAGAGATGTGTATGGAAATGGCTTTCCCTCAAGATGGATATACACAGAGGAGAAAATACGTGCATTGAATGGAAAGCCTGAATTAGATAGATGTATTAAGGATGTTTTTGCGCCAGTAAATTTTATTGGAAGATTCTCTGAATTAGATTCTTTTATAGCAGACTTCAATCAATACCTCTGTTTTGATGGGTGGACTGTTATACGTAAAGGTCGCGAAATAACTTTTTCAAAAGCAACAGGTGTAGATATTGACAAGGAAAAGGAAAAAGAACGCATCGTAAATAATACGGAAGCAGAGTTCCTAAATACGGAATTTGCAGATATTTCAATTGAAAATCTGCCAATAGGTAATTATGTATTACCCTATATAGAAGCACGTATCAGCGAAATCAAAACATGCTTATCTGCAAAAGCTTCGTTATCAGTAATATTCCTTTCCGGAAGTACATTAGAGGGAGTCTTGTTGGGATTAGCTCAAAATAATCCGGCGATGTATAATCAAGCTAAATCTGCTCCAAAAGATAACAAGACGGGGAAGATTCGGCTGTTTCATGAATGGACACTTAGTAATCTTATAGACGTATCTTGTGAAGTCGGTTTCCTAAGAGAAGATGTCAAGAAATTCAGTCACTCACTGCGGGATTTTAGGAATTATATTCATCCATTTCAGCAGATGTCAGAGAATTTTTCTCCTGATGAGAATACCGCAAAAATTTGCTTTCAAGTGTTGAAGGCTGCATTATTTCAAATAACTCAAAACAAGAAAAGATGAAGACAATTGCTTTTGTTCTCGGGAACAATGATTATTTTGAAGGTGCTCAATTAAAGTGTGCTGTAAACGATGCCACAGAAATGGCTGCAATTTTTCGTCGCCTTGGATATGATGTTTTTGAAAAACTAAATTTCAAGTCTGAAGAATGCTCGAGTATTCTAAGTTCGTTTGAAGATAGAATAAAGGATTATGATGCTTCTATCTTTTACTTTGCAGGACACGGCTTTGAACTTGAAGGCGAGAACTATTTAATACCAATAGACTATCAAATACCCCCTGTAAATAAATATGATGCAAATAGATTCTGCCTCAGGCTAACAGAGATATTAGGTATTCTCAAAACAAATTCAGGAAAAGTAAATATAGTAATAATAGATGCCTGTAGAAAAACTTTTGACAGAGGAGTTGCAAGTTCTTTTGCACAGGTGCAAGCTCCCAAAGGAACTCTTATAGCCTTTTCTACCTCTCCCAACGAAGGAGCGAAAGATGGTAATGGGCAAGATGGTCATAGTGTGTATACAAGTGCCTTATTGCAATATATAGGAAGGGAAACATTATCTGTTGAGAGTCTTTTTAAGAAAGTCCGGAAAACGGTCTATAATCTAACCAATGGAACTCAAACGCCATGGGAACATACATCTTTAATTGGAGATTTCTTTTTCAATACTGGGCAATTGGTTTATTCGGTAGAAATTCCTTATGACGAAGTTGTTGTTAAAGACTCTCTGTTTGATGGAGGTGATGTTTTTGGCAATTTAATCTTGGAACTCCGTTCTTGTGATTGGAATAGACAAAACCCTGCAATGGAAAAGATTCGCAGAATACCTGCTTCTGACCTCAACAAAAATCAACAGTTTATTTTGGGGCGTAATTTGTACCAAGCTAATGGTTATGCATGGGAAGTGCAAAGATTTTTTGAAAACCTTGGGAATAACCTATCAAAATACAATAAAGACGAAGAAAATCATGTTCTCAATGGTATTCTGTTCGAGATATACTTTGATAGTAAAGGAGATTTTCGGAATGAACTAAAAAGACATGATTTTGATAGAGTGTTTTCTCTTCGGAAAAATCCAATATTTGCAAAATCTTTTGGCTTTATAGAGGAGGTTCTCCAACCATATAAAGAACAACTCTATTATATTCCCACTATTCATGATGAGCCAATTGATATTGACATCAGTGCAGAAGAAAAAAACAACTCAACAGTATTTGGAGAAGAAACTATTCAAATTATACACAAAGTTAATGTGGAGAATAAAGATATAACAAAAGCATTCTCTCGCAGTTGTACTTATGGCATAAATGAGTTAGGAGTAAAATCTTGTTTGTCTAATTTTCTTACAGCTCCGCAAGATTTGATTCAAATACATAGCAATGTTTTGTTACAGAAGATAGCTTTTGCAAAAGAACTGTTTGACGAAGATTTGTCTTGGTAATGGCTTTTTGTTACTTTTGAGCCGTATCAACTCACTGTCAAAAGTAACGAGGTGTTTTTCATCGGGGTTTCTTTGCTCCTTTCTTTGTCCGCCCGAAGCTCACGAAAGAAAGGAGCGGTCGGCAAATCTGCCGACCGCATTACGTTGTCTGTTCTTCTTGAACGGTTATCCGTTCCGTCTTTACTTCGGGGTGCGTGGAGAAAGCCCAATTGATTTCCTCATCGGGAAGGATGCTGTGAACATTTCCGCCCATCACCATTCCGCAATCCCGAATGACCTTTTGCCGTGCTTCCTCCCTGCTCTCGGCAACCACCTCAAAAACTCCCTCGAAGACGTATTGCGTCCGTACTCTGTAAACTTTCCTCTTCATATTCTCAAAACTCAACCTTTAATAATCTGTGTTCCATCGGCTCACCATTCGATAACCTGCGGTGGGTAAGCCAAAAATGATGTGTTCCGTAACCATAGGCAAAGAACTTGTCAAGTTCCGTTTCTTCGGCTATCCGCTTGACAGCAGCCCTTAATTCCTCTTCATTGGCGGATAAGGTAATGGCATTGATTACCCTTACAAGAATATGGGGTATCTCTTCCGCCCAATTACATACGATGCTTTCTATTTCTGCTTTCATATCTGTGATGTTTTGTGATTGTTGCTTATGCTGTTGCTCTCATTCTCTGTCTTATCAATTTACGGTTAGCATTGACAAGGCTCACGATTTGGTCGTGATATTCCGTATTCTTATTGCACACGCCACGACTTTGCACTACTTTAAGCGTGTCCAGATTGACCTCAATCGTTTCTATCCGTTTGTCCTCAATGGTTGCCGAAAGGATTAGCGAGTTTTCTTTGAGATAGTAGGCACTATCAAATACGCAATGGTGCATTGCCACCCCCTCCTCCAAATGTTCCTGTACACTCTCCAATACGTGGATTTGGATTGTGCCGTCTGAAAAGGCAAGACCGAAGAACTTGGATTTGAGTTCGTGGAAACGCTTCTCTTCCTCCATTGCCTTTTGGCGTTTCTTCTCCTCTTCTTCCTTTTCCCTTTGTTTGCGGAGTTCGCTTTGTCTGCGGTCGTGTTCCCTATGCAGATTGATGGGACAAACATACTTTGGGCTGTGTATGTCCTTGCCCAATCTGCGGAGCATATCCACGTAGTCGCACCAAATCGAAATATCCTCTATGATATAGCCGTTGCGGACTGCTATTTTATAAGATTGCCAACAAGCGTCAAATGTCCTCGAATTATTAAGGAAGTATTTCAGATGCTCGGTGCTATCTGCTTTCAACAAGGTTTCCACACGGCTATCGGAGAGCAAGGCTGGAATAAGTCTTGTCGGGGCAATGCCGTGAAAATCGTCCTTAAATCCATTCCTGCGGAGTGTGTCCGTAGCCTTGAATTTGGGATATATCTGAGAGTACGATATATGGCGATAGGCTTCATTATCATTGCGTACTGCCATTGGCGAACAGAAAGAGAAAGTGTCAATGTATCTTCCCAATGTTCGTTGGACGGCTATCACAACTTGCCTTCCTTGTGCGTTCCACCAATACTGACCGATTTCTATAACATAGGACGTTGCCTTGCATCCTTTCTCCATTTCTGCGGAGAGGAGGAACATTCTTAGTACTTGGTATTCTCCACAAGTGGTAAGTATCGTAAAGTATTGTTTCTGCCTTATCTTGCGTTCAAAGGTTTCCCTGACCTGCAACCTTGCCCTGCAATGAGGGCAGGTGCAAGTGTCCTTCGGCTTTTCCATTGTCCAACTATGCCCACAATCCATACACGTTGTGCGACCTTTGGGCAAGCGGTAGGCGAAATGGTCTATACACTCTCTAAATGCCCACTTACATTGTGTTTTGGTTATTTGGCGTAGGTTCTTGCTCTCTGCAAGTACTGCTTTCTCAAACTTGTTTCTCGGTTTCATAATCTGTCCTCCTTGTTTTATTCGTTACGAAATACATAGCCGTCCTTATACCAAAAGTCCGTGTCGAAAAGGTCATCGGCATATTTGGAGAAGTCGAAGTAACTCAATGCAAAATCGGATAATTCATTCTCCATTTTCGCAAGTTCCTCCGCAAAATCTTCCTTGCTTGCATAATTTCCGATGTAGTCGGATTGGAAAGATTTTACAAGGCTGTATGCGTCTTGTGTGAGTTGGGCGTTGTTGCCGTCCGCCCACACCCAAAAGGCTTCTTCCTCCGTGTCGTTCAGTCTGTCCAACTCGTCCCGAAGTTCAAAGAAGGTTTCCTCCAAATGGCTCTCGGCTATCAGACTATCGGGGATTTCCTCCCACGCTTGGAACATATATTCGGGTTCTTCCTCGTCCTCGTGTATCTCGGCACAACGCTCCATAAAGCCGTCCAAATCGTAAAAGTCCGCAAGTACCACCCATTCGCCCTGCAATGAGCCGTTGTTGTACTTGGCATAAGTGCCTACATAGATGCGTGCTTCGTTCAAATCCTTTGCTTCCATTTTCCTTTCGTTGTTTAGGGGGTTAAAACTCGAATAATGAGGGTTGTGCTATCTGCTGTTCCACCTGCTTCTCCACTTTGGGTTTCTTGGCGGTAAGTTTGCGGTATTCCTCTGCTTGGTATCGCTCGACAGCCTTTTTCCGTGCTTCTGCTTTTTCCTCCTCTGTAAGTTCGATAGTATGGTTTACCACGACTTGGCAGTTGATGGATTTGCCCACCTCAATGTTATCCTTATCGTAGTAGTGAACGGCAAGGGAATATACCTCCTCATCGGACAGACCTGAACACCCCATTCTTTGGACTTCCGTCAAGATGTAGGTAATGCACTCATCTATGTTCTTGTTCTCCTTGCGGAAACTCTCTGCAAAGAGTTCATCGTATGATGCTCTCGTTTCCAAATAGTTTTGGATAACGTCCTTGAAATGTTCTGTACCTTTCATTGTGGTTGATGTTTTAATCAGTTGAATAATGTTCCGTCGGATAGAAATTCGTAGTTGTTGGCTTCGCAACTCTCGGCAAAGGCTTCTTCGCTGAGTTGATATTCCATATCGTCCCTGCAAGCCTTGAAAAAGCCGTTTAAGCACTTGTTCATAAGTTCGTAAAGGGTGGTGTTGTCGGGGGCTTTCAGAAAGTCGTATATAGGCTGTAATATCTCATAGTCCATATAATAGCCCGTCAAAACACAATCATTGGTGACGAATACACGGCTCTTGCGCTTTGTCTTGTAATTGTGTCCCCAAATGGTTTTGGGTATATACAAGTCGTTCCAATAGTTATTGACAAGGTATTTCAGAAGTCTTGTTCCTTTCAGATTGTCTTCTTCCTCGCTGTAAGGAGAAGTGAAACGATACCAATAGGAATAATCATCGTATGACCATCTGTCCACCTTGATATTGAATATCTGTTCAAAGGCTTGCAATGTCTTTCGGTTTTCTTTGTCCCAAGCATAGTCGTAATGTTCCGCCCAATGGCTGTGCGCCTTTGCTTGTGCCTCTCTTGTCAGTTCGTGGAGGTTATATACCTCGTATGTTCTTGTTTCCGTTCTCATATCCGTTTGGTGTTATCGGGTTGTATTATTGATGATGTCTTCTCCATTGTCCGCAAAGACCTCGATAGTAGGTTTCCCTCCGTTTTCCTCTACGGATAGGTGTTCGGAGGTTTCATATAATGTTTCTCCGTCCGTAATGATGACTTTCTCGTTGTCCTCAAAGCAGAGTACGTCCTCACCTTGCCACGATTTGACAAGGGCAACGGCTTCCTCGTAATTCTCGGCTGTTACTTCAAATCGGGTGCGTTCCCAGCAAGTAACCTTTCGGTCTTGGTAAAAACTGAATGTTTCCATAATTCCTATATTTAGATGGTTGCTAAAATGATTTCTTGGATATGAATAGGTTCAACTTCTGAAAAGAGATAGAATATAAATTCCTTTCTGTCTTTCCGATTGAGTTCCTTGTATAGTTCCCCAAAGGCGGATATGTTTCCGTTGAGGTAAACCGATACCATATACTCGAAGATGTTGTCCACTTCGTAGTATCTGCATTGCTGTGCGATTGTCTTGCTTCTTCTTTTCATATATCTGTCTGTTTAAGAAATGAGTACCCAAAGTATTGCCCCGATGATGAGAGCATAAGCCAAGATGTACACTGCGATTGCCAAAGCGATGGTAAGGAGTAGCCGAATGAGGAACTTCCCTGCACATATCCCTGCCAGCCAAAGCCAGACACTTCCGCCCCAGAGGAGAGAGCCTGCGAGTGCAAGAGCCAGCCAAATTGATATTTTGTATCTCAGTTTCATCTTGTCTGATTTTTTTTGATTTTATGCGGATTCCAGAGGTGAGGGAGCCAGAGTTTCCATTTTTCATTTTCTCTGTCCTCGTGTTTCCGACATTTTTTTTATGCGTTTTTCCGTCGGGTCGGTCGTTTTCGTTTCAGGGGCTTAAAAAGGTAGGGCTTAGGACAAACAAGGTTTTACGGCGAGAATACTACCTGCAATGAAATGGAAGTGTGGAGATTGTCGCCTAAACGGCTTGCCGCACCGACCTTTTTTGTCCGTGAAAGCCCGAAACTACCTTTGCCGCTGACAACGAACAACCGATCCCGATGCGAATACATAGAATGGAACGTGGAGAGGAACACCGCAGAGGACAGAGCGATAAAAAGAAAGGCAGCCTTCACAAGAAAGACTGCCATAATCGTGAGGAATAAGACGAAAAGAATGAAAGCCGTTGTCTGAACAGACAACTATTAGAAAAGAAAAACGGAGAAAGTTTCGTCTTTCTCCGTAGATAATATTACCTTTGCAATAGGTTATTCGAGTTATGCAAAGCGTTGTGTGTCATTGCAGAAGATAGGTCGCTAAATCATTACCTGCTGAAAATCATAACTCATAAGGCTGTTCATAGCCAATTACTTAGGCCTAAATGATAGATTTTGAGAAAAAAAATGATAGATATGTTTGGCTTGTATTGTTAAATCCTATACCTTTGCACCCGCTTTCCAAGAGAAGGAAAGTGGTAAGATTGAAATACTGAAACAGAAGTGTGGAAGGTGACACAGAGAAATAAAAAGAGATAAAAATATTTTTCGAAAAACATTTGGAACTTATTAATAATTCTCCTTATCTTTGCAGTCCGACTCGCAAAGAAAAAGAACTTTTCTTGTTTTGCTTTTCTTATCCTTGTTTAAAGGATTTGAAAATACAGGAAAGAGAAAAATGAAAAAAAAACTTCCGAAAATATTTGGAAGATATGCTTTAAAGTTCTTACCTTTGC
>ENA-ORSG01000784-ORSG01000784.1-human-gut-metagenome-genome-assembly--contig:-NODE-784-length-25411-cov-4.472038_pt1 | contig 25411 bp, 25 predicted proteins | sample MGYA00242189_ERZ509156 | MGnify/ENA primary metagenome ERZ509156 (study PRJEB26280, sample SAMEA2338666) | human gut metagenome | biome: human gut; feature: human-associated habitat; material: faeces...
CTGACGTCCTTTTCTTACTAACTGGTTAAATGTTGGCATTATTTTCACCTCCTGTATTATTCTTCAAGCATGCATCATACCACAATGCACGCTAAAATATTATATAAATTTCTGTTGTGCTTGTCAACCCACTTTTAAAAAATACATGAAAAAGAGGGAGATTTGCTCTCCCCCTTTTGTATCTTCACAGATTCTATTATCTGTGCTGTAATTTATTCTTCCGATGAATCCTCATCAGTTCCGGAAACGGCTGACAGATCTGTTCCATCCGGAACGGTTACTGTCGGGATCATTTCCTCTTCTTCATCCATAGTGAAATCTTCCAGATCGTCAAATGAGAACTCTTCTTCTTCGTTCACATCACTGTCCAGTTTGATATTGCGGTATCTCTTCATACCGGTACCTGCCGGAATCAGCTTACCGATGATAACGTTCTCTTTCATACCGATCAACGGATCAATCTTGCCCTTGATTGCTGCTTCCGTAAGAACCTTCGTGGTCTCCTGGAAGGATGCAGCTGACAGGAATGAATTTGTTGCAAGGGATGCTTTTGTGATACCAAGTAATACCTGGGAACCAACTGCCTGTTCCTTGCCTTCTTCCTCAAGCTTTTCGTTCAGTTCAAGGAAATCAAGAGAATCTACCATGCTGCCCGGAAGAAGATCGGAATCTCCATTCTCTTCTACGCGGATCTTCTGTAACATCTGTCGAACGATAACCTCAATATGCTTATCGTTGATTTCTACACCCTGCAGACGATATACACGCTGTACTTCACGAAGCATGTAATCCTGTACGGCACGCACACCTTTGATTTTTAAGATATCATGTGGATTTACAGAACCTTCGGTCAGTTCATCACCGGCTTCAAGTACGGCACCATCCATGATCTTAATACGTGATCCATAAGGAATCAGGTAAGTCTTTGTATCTCCGGATTCCGAATCTGTAACGATGACTTCACGCTTCTTCTTGGTATCCTTAATGGTAGCAACGCCGCCGAACTCTGTAATAATTGCAAGTCCCTTTGGCTTACGTGCCTCGAAAATTTCCTCTACACGAGGAAGACCCTGTGTAATATCGTTACCGGCTACACCACCGGTATGGAATGTTCTCATGGTAAGCTGTGTACCAGGCTCACCGATGGACTGTGCGGCGATAATACCAATTGCTTCACCAACCTGTACCGCCTGACCGGTTGCCATGTTGGCACCGTAACATTTCGCACAGACTCCCATGTGGGAACGGCAGGTAAGAATCGTACGGATCTTCACACTGGTGATCGGATTTCCGTTCTCATCAACACCCTTATTCACAACATCCGCTGCACGGCGAGGTGTAATCATATGGTTTGCTTTAACAATAACGTTTCCGTCTTTGTCACAGATTGTCTCACAGGAGAAACGTCCGGTAATACGTTCTTCCAGACTTTCGATTTCCTCCTTGCCTTCCATAAATGCCTTAACGATCATTCCCGGAATCTCACGGTTTGTTCCTGCACAACAGTCAGACTCACGAACGATCATATGCTGGGATACATCAACCAGACGTCTGGTCAGGTATCCGGAATCGGCCGTACGAAGTGCGGTATCGGACAGACCTTTACGTGCTCCATGCGCTGACATGAAGTACTCCAGTACGTCCAGACCTTCACGGAAGTTTGACTTGATTGGCAGCTCGATGGTTCTACCGGTTGTATCGGCCATCAATCCACGCATACCGGCCAGCTGCTTGATCTGTTTATCAGAACCACGGGCTCCGGAATCGGCCATCATGAAGATGTTGTTGTACTTGTCAAGTCCGGTAAGAAGTGCTGTTGTCAGCTCATCATCCGTCTCTTTCCAGGTCTCTACAACTTCCTTATAACGCTCTTCTTCTGTGATAAGACCACGCTTATACTGACGTGTGATCCGGTCTACCGTATTCTGTGCCTGCTCGATCATCTGTGGCTTCTGTGGTGGCACTGTCATATCGGAAATTGATACGGTCATGGCAGCTCTTGTGGAATATCCATAACCCATTGCCTTGACATCATCCAGTACTTCGGCAGTCTTTGTCGCACCATGAATATTAATAACCTTCTCCAGAATCTGTTTGATCTGTTTCTTTCCAACATGGAAATCAATTTCCAGCTTCAAAGCATTCTCCGGGGTACTGCGGTCTACAAATCCCAGATCCTGCGGAATAATCTCATTGAAAATCAGAAGACCAAGTGTTGTCTTGATAAATCCGGATACTTCTGTTCCGTCAGCCATAGTTGCCTTACGGTATACATAAATATTCTGATGAAGTGTAATCTCTCCATTCTCATACGCAAGCAATGCCTGATTCATGCTTCCATAATGATATCCGAACAGATCCATTGGCTTACATAATACCCGACGGTTATTGTCTGTTGTATCTTCAAACCAGATCAGATCATACAATCCGATCTCACTCTTTCCTGTCTTCGGGTCCGGTGTGGTTGCTTTCTTTAATTCCTCAATATCGTTATACACTTTATCGGAAACAGCAACTGCATCTTTTTTATCCTTATAATCTGCCAGTTTGTGCATAGTCAGATAGTATACTCCGAGGACCATATCCTGGGAAGGAACGGCTACCGGACCACCATCAGACGGCTTCAGCAGGTTGTTTGGTGATAACAGCATAAAACGGCATTCTGCCTGAGCTTCTACGGACAGAGGAAGATGCACAGCCATCTGGTCACCGTCGAAATCGGCGTTGAACGCGGTACATACCAGCGGATGAAGCTTAATTGCCTTACCTTCTACAAGGATTGGCTCGAACGCCTGAATACCAAGTCTGTGCAGTGTAGGGGCACGGTTTAACATAACCGGATGCTCTTTGATTACCTCTTCAAGCACATCCCATACCTCCGGCTGAAGTCTTTCTACCATTTTCTTGGCGCTCTTGATATTATGAGCAATTCCTTTAGCTGCCAGTTCTTTCATAACAAACGGCTTAAACAGCTCGATTGCCATCTCTTTTGGCAGACCACACTGATAGATCTTAAGTTTTGGCTCTACACAGATAACGGAACGTCCGGAGTAGTCAACTCGCTTTCCTAACAGGTTCTGACGGAAACGTCCGCCCTTACCCTTTAACATATCAGACAGAGACTTCAGTGCTCTGTTTCCAGGACCGGTAACCGGACGTCCACGACGGCCATTATCGATCAGGGCATCAACCGCTTCCTGTAACATACGTTTCTCATTGCGCACGATAATATCCGGTGCACCGAGATCAAGCAGTCTTCTCAGACGGTTGTTACGGTTAATAATTCTACGATACAGATCATTCAGATCAGATGTTGCAAAACGACCACCATCCAGCTGAACCATTGGACGTAAATCCGGCGGAATAACCGGGATAACCGTCATGATCATCCACTCCGGCTTATTTCCGGACTCACGGAATGCTTCTACAACTTCCAGACGCTTGATAATACGTGCACGCTTCTGTCCCGTTGCATTCTCTAACTCTGCTTTCAGCTCTGCAGAATCTTTTTCCAGATCAATCGCAGCAAGCAGTTCATGGATGGCTTCTGCTCCCATGCCCACACGGAATGCACTTCCGTACTGCTCTCTTGCTTCCTGATATTCTGCCTCAGAAAGTACCTGCTTGTATGCAAGAGAAGTATCTCCTGCATCAAGCACAATATAAGAAGCGAAATAAAGCACACGCTCAAGTACACGCGGAGATAAATCAAGGATCAGACCCATACGGGATGGAATTCCCTTGAAATACCAGATATGGGAAACCGGAGCTGCCAGCTCAATATGTCCCATACGCTCTCTACGAACACTGGATTTTGTAATTTCTACACCACAGCGGTCGCAGACAACACCTTTATAACGAATCTTTTTATATTTACCACAATGACATTCCCAGTCTTTCTGCGGTCCAAAAATTTTCTCACAGAAAAGACCATCCTTCTCAGGCTTTAAGGTTCTGTAATTGATTGTCTCCGGCTTTTTTACTTCGCCATGAGACCACTCACGGATCTTCTCAGGTGATGCTAATCCAATCTGGATCGCATCAAACTGCATTGCCTGATTCATGTCCTTTTTATTTGTTTCTGGCATTTATGACACTCCTTCCCAATTACTCTTCATCATCAAGAACTTCTTCTGCGTCATCAAAGAGATCATCAGCATCGCCGAAATCTTCATCATCGTTATCATTTTCCGGTTCTACATTGACAAGCTCTTCATTCTCGGAATCGAACTCCTGCTTGGTAAATCCGTGTTTTTCAAACGACTCACTGTCTTCAAATGCATAATCTCTGTCATCTCTGTCATTTCCAATGATGGCATTGATATCGGTATTTCCGTACTCACTGGTTTCAATGAGTTCTACTTCATTTCTGTCTTCGTCAAGCACTTTGACATCCAGACCAAGAGACTGTAACTCTTTCAAAAGTACCTTGAAAGATTCCGGAACACCCGGCTCAGGGATATTCTCGCCTTTGATAATAGCCTCGTATGTCTTTACTCGTCCTACGACATCATCGGACTTAACAGTCAGGATCTCCTGCAGAGTATATGCAGCACCATAAGCTTCCAGTGCCCATACCTCCATCTCTCCGAATCGCTGACCACCGAACTGTGCTTTACCACCCAGCGGCTGCTGTGTAACTAAGGAGTAAGGACCTGTAGAACGTGCATGGATCTTATCATCAACCAGATGATGCAGTTTCAGATAATGCATGTGTCCGATTGTGACTTTTCCGTCGAAGTATTCTCCGGTACGTCCGTCACGCAGCTGAACCTTTCCGTCACGGGAAATCGGAACACCCTTCCACAGACTTCTGTGTGCACGATTCTCTGAAAGATAATCCATAACGTCCTCTCTCAGAGTATCTTTATACTTATCGTAGAAGTTTTCTTCTCCGTCTTCTGCTTCCTCTGCATCAAACGGCATGTTTACATAGTCATTTGCAAGTTCCAGTGTATCCTGGATATCAATCTCTTTTGCGCCATCGAATACCGGAGTCTCAATATTAAAACCAAGTGCCTTCGCAGCAAGGCTTAAGTGAATCTCCAGCACCTGTCCGATGTTCATTCGGGAAGGCACACCCAGAGGATTTAATACAATGTCAAGTGGACGGCCATTTGGAAGATATGGCATATCTTCTACAGGTAATACACGGGAAACGACACCCTTGTTACCATGACGTCCGGCCATCTTATCACCAACAGAAATCTTACGTTTCTGGGCAATGTAAATACGAACAGACTCATTTACACCAGGAGATAACTCATCGCCATCTTCTCTGGTAAATACTTTGGCATCTACAACAATACCATATGCACCGTGCGGCACTTTCAGGGAAGTGTCACGAACCTCACGCGCTTTTTCACCGAAGATTGCGCGAAGCAGTCTCTCTTCTGCGGTAAGCTCTGTCTCTCCCTTTGGTGTAACCTTTCCTACCAGAATGTCTCCGGCACGGACTTCGGCACCGACACGGATGATTCCGCGCTCGTCAAGATCCTTTAATGCATCATCACCGACACCCGGTACATCTCTTGTAATCTCTTCCGGTCCGAGCTTTGTATCACGAGACTCTACTTCGTATTCCTCAATATGGACAGAAGTATATACATCATACTCTACCAGACGCTCACTCAAAAGAACGGCATCCTCGTAGTTATAACCTTCCCATGTCATGAAGCCGATCAGCGGGTTCTTTCCAAGTGCCAGCTCACCATTGGATGTAGATGGTCCATCAGCGATCACCTCACCCTTTGCTACTTTCTGTCCCTTGAACACGATTGGTCTCTGGTTGTAGCAGTTGGACTGGTTGCTTCGTGCAAACTTTGTCAGAATATATTCTCTGCGATTTCCGTCCTCCTCACGTACTACGATACGATTAGACTCAGAACTCTCCACGATACCTGCTTCTTTTGCAAGTACACAGACACCGGAATCGACCGCTGTCTTTGTCTCCATACCGGTTCCTACTACAGGTGCCTCGGTGGTAAGAAGCGGCACTGCCTGACGCTGCATGTTAGATCCCATCAGTGCTCGGTTTGCATCATCGTTCTGCAGGAACGGAATCAGTGCTGTAGCAACGGAGAACACCATCTTTGGAGATACGTCCATGTAATCGAATGCAGTCTTATCGTACTCCTGCGTTTCTTCACGGTAACGACCGGATACGGAATTACGAACAAAATGTCCATCCTCATCCAGTTTTTCGTTCGCCTGCGCTACATGGTAATTATCTTCCTCATCCGCAGTCATGTATACAACTTCGTCTGTAACACGAGGATTGTCTTTATCTGATTTATCAATCTTACGGTACGGAGCCTCAACAAATCCGTACTCGTTAATTCTTGCGTAGCATGCCAGAGAGTTGATCAGACCGATGTTTGGTCCTTCAGGCGTCTCAATCGGGCACATACGTCCATAATGGGAATAATGGACATCTCGTACTTCGAATCCGGCACGGTCTCTGGACAAACCGCCAGGTCCCAATGCAGAAAGACGTCTCTTATGTGTCAGCTCACCCAGTGGGTTGTTCTGATCCATAAACTGTGACAGCTGGGAAGATCCGAAGAACTCTTTTACCGCAGCCGTAACCGGTTTGATGTTGATCAGACTCTGTGGGGAAATTCCCTCAAGATCCTGAGTTGTCATGCGCTCACGAACCACTCTTTCCAGACGGGAAAGACCGATACGATACTGGTTCTGTAACAATTCACCGACAGCACGGATACGACGGTTTCCTAAGTGGTCAATATCGTCATCTGTTCCGATGCCCCACTCCAGATGCATATTATAGTTGATGGATGCGAAGATATCCTCTTTTGTAATATGCTTTGGAATCAGGTCTGCAATATCTCTCTTAATTGCAGCGATACGCTCTTCCAATGTCTCGTTTTCTTCCATAATCTGCTGCAGAGTCGGATAATATACCAGTTCTGTAACACCAATAGCCTTCGGGTCCTCAATTTCAGGAATCCAGCTTCTGATATCTACCATCATAGAAGAAAGAACTTTTACGTTACGTGTCTCTGTCTGAATCCAGAGCGCCGGAACTGCAGCATTCTGAATCTGATCTGCCAGATCACGGTCAACAGTTGTACCTGCCTCTGCAATTACTTCTCCGGTAGAAGGATCCAGTACATCCTCTGCCAGAACCTGTCCGTTGATACGGTTCTTTAAAGCAAGCTTCTTATTAAATTTGTAACGTCCTACTTTTGCCAGGTCATATCTTCTCGGATCGAAGAACATGGCAGTGATCAGACTCTCCGCACTTTCTACGGAAAGCGGCTCACCCGGACGGATCTTTTTATATAACTCTAATAAACCAGCCTCAAAACTTCCCTGTGGCTCACGCTCTGTGATCGCCGGGTCCTTCTGCAGGGATGCCAGAATCTTTGGCTCCTCGCCGAACATGTCAATGATCTGCTGGTTGGTACCTACACCAAGTGCACGAAGCAATACGGTAATCGGCACTTTACGGGTTCTATCTACTCTTACACTGAAAACGTCATTGGAGTCAGTCTCATACTCGAGCCATGCACCACGGTTCGGGATAACAGTACATGAATAAAGAGTTTTACCCACTTTATCATGAGCAATTCCGTAATAGATACCAGGGGAACGAACCAACTGGCTGACGATTACACGTTCTGCACCGTTGATAACGAACGTACCTGTCTCTGTCATAAGAGGAAGATCACCCATGAAAATTTCATGTTCGTTAATCTCATCTGTCTCTTTGTTATGAAGTCTAACCTTGACTTTCAAAGGTGCTGCATATGTCGCATCTCTCTCTTTGCATTCCGGGATTGTATATTTCACATCGTCTTCGCACAGTGTAAAATCGACGAAATCCAGACTCAGATGACCACTGTAATCCGTGATCGGGGAGATATCTGCAAATGCTTCTTTTAAACCTTCATCCAGAAACCACTGATAAGAATTCTTCTGGACTTCGATCAGGTTTGGCATCTGCAAAACCTCTTTCTGTCTTGAGTAACTCATACGCAAGCCTTTTCCAGCCTTGACTGGACGTATTCTGTTTTTCTCCATTGACGTTTCACCTCTCGTTTTTATTTCAATCTAGTTTTTCCTAAAAAAGAGCATGGAAATGCCTAGTGCACCACAATAGTGCAACTTATACTATACAACAAAATCAAGGGAAATGCAAGAATTATTTTTGAGAACTTTTTCAGATAGAGAGAGGGGATACAGCTAAATAAAATAACCCAACAGAAATGCAAGCATCTCTGCCGGGTTATTATTGGTTTCTCGTCGCTTAAGCACAGACTACTTTAATGTAACCTTTGCTCCTTCAGCCTCAAGTTTAGCCTTAGCGTCTTCAGCAGATGCCTTGTCAGCCTGCTCCTTGATTACCTTAGGTGCGCCATCAACAGCGTCCTTAGCTTCCTTCAGTCCAAGACCTGTGATCTCACGAACAACCTTGATAACCTTAACCTTGTTCGGTCCAACTTCTGTTAACTCTACGTCGAACTCAGTCTTCTCTTCAGCTGCTGCTGCGTCTCCGCCTGCTGCTGCTACTACAACGCCTGCTGCTGCAGATACGCCGAACTCTTCTTCACATGCCTTTACAAGGTCATTTAACTCTAATACGCTTAACTCTTTGATAGCATCGATAAACTCTGCTGTTGTTAACTTTGCCATGATTATTTCCTCCGTTATAATTTTATTTTTAATAATTATTCTGCTGCTGGTGCTTCCTCAGCCGGTGCTGCGTCTGCTGCTGCATCTGCTGCGCCACCCTTCTCTGCGATCTGATTAAGAACGCGAGCAAGATTTGTGATAGGTGACTGTAAGCTTCCAAGTAATTTGGAAAGAAGTACTTCTCTGCTTGGTACACTTGCGATCTGCTTCATTCCCTCTGCGTCATAGTATGTTCCTTCTACAACGCCGGCCTTGATCTCAAGGCTTGGAGCCTTCTTTGCGAACTCTGCCAGAACTCTGGCTGGAGCTGTAGCATCTTCTGTAGATACTGCAAATGCGTTAGGTCCTTCCAGGACATCCTTTAAGCTCTCGAACTCTGTTCCCTCGATTGCGCGGTTTACTAAAGTATTTTTGTATACTTTGTAAGTTACGCCAGCTTCTCTTAAATTTTTACGAAGCTGTGTATCCTCAGCAACTGTAAGTCCACGGTAGTCAACTACTACAAGTGACTGTGCGTCCTTAATTGTTTCAGAAATCTCCTGAACGATCGGCTGCTTTAATTCTACCTTTGCCACGATCCATTTACCTCCTTATTTTATTTCTTGCATATAGCGTGAGGTATAATAAAAACCCTCCGCCTTACAGCAGAGGGGTATCATTCTTTATGACGATTATCATCAAAAATTCCCTCGGTAGGTGGATTTTCCTTTACGCTGTCGCAATATGCGATAGCACCTTACTGTCTTCGGCAATATGCTTTGTTATTATAATATGTTCTTATGCGGATGTCAAGTATTTTCCGCATTTTGCTTGTGTAAGTCTGATCATACATTTCATCATTTCATCAGGAACCGTTTCCGGTTCCCGACTTCTGATTTTTCTATTACTGAGCAATCTTTACAACGTTAAGCTTTACGCCAGGTCCCATTGTAGAAGTTAATACAGCACTCTTAATGTACTGACCCTTTAAGCTTGAAGGCTTAGCCTTGTTGATTGCGCCCATAAGAGACTGGAAGTTGTCGTTCAACTGCTCACTTGTAAATGAAGCTTTTCCAACTGGCACGTGGATAATATTTGTCTTGTCCAAACGATACTCAATCTTACCAGCTTTGATGTCATTAACAGCTTTGGTAACATCCATGGTAACTGTACCAGCTTTTGGGTTTGGCATTAAGCCCTTCGGTCCAAGGACACGTCCCAGACGTCCTACAACACCCATCATATCCGGTGTAGCAACTACAACATCGAAGTCTAACCATCCCTCGTTCTGGATCTTCGGAATTAACTCCTCTCCTCCAACGAAGTCAGCTCCTGCTGCCTGTGCCTCGTCTACCTTGGTTCCCTTTGCGAAAACCAATACCTTAACGGTCTTACCTGTTCCGTGTGGCAGTACAACCGCACCACGGATCTGCTGCTCTGCGTGACGTCCATCACAGCCCGTTCTAAGATGAAGTTCGATTGTCTCATCAAATTTCGCTGTGGCATTCTTCTTTACGAGGTCGATTGCTTCAGCAACATCGTACTGAGCACTTCTATCGTATGCCTTTACAGCGTCCTGATATTTCTTTCCTCTTTTCATGAAATATAAACCTCCTGGTGGTAATATCGGGTGGGAAATCAATTACCCTCCCACATTTCTTCTTAAACTTAGATTAGTCTACTACTTCAACACCCATAGATCTTGCTGTACCAGCGATCATGCTCATGGCAGCTTCGATATTTGCAGCGTTTAAGTCAGGCATCTTCAGCTCAGCGATTTCCTGAACCTGTGCCTTTGTAATCTTTGCAACCTTTGTCTTGTTTGGTTCACCGGAACCAGACTTGATCTTGCAGGCTTTCTTGATCAGTACTGGTGCAGGAGGAGTTTTAGTAATAAAGCTAAAGCTTCTGTCTGCATATACTGTAATAACTACAGGGATAATTAAGTCGCCCTGATCGGCTGTCTTTGCATTAAACTGCTTTGTAAACTCAACGATGTTTACACCGTGCTGTCCAAGTGCCGGTCCGACTGGAGGAGCAGGTGTTGCCTTTCCAGCAGGAATCTGCAGCTTAATGTATCCTTCAACTTTCTTTGCCATTGGAATTGCCTCCTTAATTCATCTTCTTTACATCTGCGAAACTTACTTCTACCGGTGTTTCGCGACCGAACAGATCCACATTGATCGTAACCGTCTGTTTGTTATGGTTCATCGCTGTAATCACACCGCAGGTATCTTTCCAGACACCGCCGATAACAACGATCATGTCGCCTTCCGCGAAATCCACCACAACGTTTTCAGCTTTGATTCCGAGCGGTCTCATTTCAGCATCTGTGAGTGGCACCGGTTTGCTTCCCGGTCCAACGAACCCTGTCACACCGCGGGTATTGCGGACAACATACCATGTATCGTCATTCATAATCATATGAATCAGCACATAGCCCGGGAACATTTTCTTGGAAACCTGTTTTTTCACTCCGTTTTTAACTTCCGTCACTTCCTCAAGAGGAACACGGACCTCCAAAATCTGGTCTTCCAGATGTCTGTTCTCAATTGTCTTGTCAATATTCGCTTTGACTTTGTTCTCATAACCTGAATAGGTATGAACTACATACCAGTTCGCCTCTGCCATAAATCACTATGCCTCCGTTAAAATTTCAAACCAACAAGGAAATTCACACCGTGCTGAATTGCCCAATCCAGCAGTGCAATAATAAGACCGACTACAACGGATGTAACAATCACTGCAATGGTCTGTCTGACAACTGATTTCTGTTCCGGCCAGATGATCTTTTTGAACTCTGCCTTTACACCGTCAAACCAGCTTGTCTTTGGAGCCTTTTCAACGTTTTCTGTCTGTCCCATTTCATAACTCCTTTGCTCTGTACGGACTATTTGGTTTCCTTATGAACTGTATGAGTCTTGCAGAATCTACAGTACTTCTTGGTTTCCATTCTGTCCGGATGAGTCTTCTTGTCCTTTGTCATGTTGTAATTACGACGCTGACATTCTGTGCAGGCTAATGTAATCTTTGTACGCACAACTTCCACCTCCGTTATTAATTTTCGTGTTTTGTCCCGCCTAAAAAAAGGCATAAAAAAAAGACCTACTTCCAAGCTTTCATACTATATCATGATTTTCCATGTCCGTCAACATCTTTTACAATGGTTTTTATGGTTTTTTGCAGCTTTTACGCCAAATTGTGAATTTTTAGTAAAATTTTACCATATACAAGGGTATGGAAAATGCGGTATGATGCCGATATACTATTCAAGTAGAATCTTTTTGGGTGCAAAGGATATGCACCTCACAGGAGAACAGGTCTGTTACTGTCCTGCTCTCAATCCTCAATTCACGGAAGAAAGGAGGGGAATCTCAATGGCAAGGATTGATAATGCCTACGCTTATTATATCTCGACGTATGCCCAGAAAACGGTTTCACGTTATGATTCACACAAGAAAAGTGAACTGCGCAAAGTTTATAATAAAATTGTCAAAATAAATAAAGATTCGCCTCTTTATAAAATTCCGAATCTCACCGATGCGAAAAAATATGCCATAGACATCAAGGAAAACGCGCGCTCCATTCAGAACGTTGTGGCATCTCTTTCCGACCAGTACGGTTCATTTGAGGATTCTTTTAAGAAGAAAGTTGCCATGTCTTCCGATGACGAAAAAGTCAGTGTGACCTATATCGGCGACGGAAGTGAAGAAAGTAAAACCAATAACTTTGACATTGAAGTGCAGCGGCTTGCCACACCCCAGATCAATCAGGGACGTTTTTTAAAAGACAATACACTGTCGATGCGTCCCGGCGCATATTCTTTTGATCTGAATACGTCTGGTGCTGCATATGAATTTCAATATAATATCAATTCCGACGAAACCAATCTGGATGTGCTGGACAAGCTGGCCAGGCTTGTCAACTCCTCCAGTCTCGGAATTACCGCCGAAATACTGTCCGATGGAAACGGTTCGAGTGCGCTGAAACTGACTTCCATACAGACCGGTCTGGCAGATAACGAAACCGAACTTTTTTCCATTGCACCGGATGCCAGCACAGGTTCCACGGAAATCATGGATCAGCTGGGAATTGACCGCATCACTTCCCCTGCACAGAGTTCCGCCTTTACACTGAATGGCACAAGCCACTCTTCCCTGACCAACACATTTTCCATCAATCAGGTATTTGAACTGACCTTAAATCAGCCAACCGATAGTGAGAAAGTAAACATTGGATTTAAAACAGATGCGGATGCAATTGCGGACAATATCCAGTCTCTGGTGGATGCCTATAATTCCATACTTTCCACCGCAGCCGTGTACGCAGACACCAATGCCAGTGCCGGAAACAAACTTCAGACAGAGATTCTTTCCATATCCGGTTCAAGCCGGAGTTCTTTACAGGACATCGGTCTGGTCACAAACGAGAACGGCTCCATCTCTATTGATAAAGAAGCGCTCCGTGAAGCAGTTGTTCCGGAACGTGATCAGAATACATTTGAAACTTTATCCCAATTTCGGGATTCCATCGGAAAAGAAGCGGAAAATATCTCCATCAATCCGATGAACTATGTCAACAAGATAGTCGTGGCCTATAAAAATCCCGGTCACAACTTTGCAACCCCATACATCACATCCATCTATTCCGGAATGATGCTGGACAAATATGTATAACAAAAAGAGCATTCCAGCTGTAACCATACAGCGAATGCTCTTTTTTGTATCTTTCTAGAAGCCTATCCCAGTTCTTTTTCGCACATTTCCAGTGCAGAAGCGATCACAGCGTCCATATCATAATACTTATACTCTCCGAGTCTTCCCCCGAAAATTACATTTTTTTCCTTTCCCGCAAGTTCTTTATATTTCTGATAAAGAGCTCCGTTCTTTTCATCGTTTACCGGATAGTACGGTTCATCCCCCGGTTTCCACTCCGAACTGTACTCCCTCGAAATTACAGTCTTCGGTAAATCATGTCCCTCATCATCCTTGCCGAATTCAAACCATTTGTGTTCAATGATACGTGTCCACGGCGTCTGGGCATCCGTATAATTGACTGCTGCATTTCCCTGGAAATTCGGAGTATCCAGAAGTTCTGTTTCAAACCGCACGGAACGATATTCCAACGCGCCGAGCGAATAATCAAAATACGCATCTATCGCTCCCGTATATACCGTTTTCTCAGCCAGAGCCTTCAGTTCCTCTTTCTGCTCCAGATAATCAATCCCAAGCCGGACTTCGATTCCCTCCAGCAGATGCTCAACCATCTTTGTGTAACCACCCATCGGAATTCCCTGATACAGCGCATTAAAATAATTGTTATCAAACGTCAGGCGCACCGGAAGGCGCTTGATAATAAAAGCAGGCAGATCCGTACACTTACGCCCCCACTGTTTCTGTGTATATCCTTTGATCAGTTTCTCGTAAATATCGGTTCCCACAAGACTGATCGCCTGTTCCTCGAGATTTTTCGGTTCTGTAATGCCTGCGGCTTTTTTCTGCTCCTCAATTTTCGCCGCTGCCTCCTCCGGTGTCACAACACCCCACATCTTATTAAAGGTGTACATATTAAACGGAAGCGAGTATAGTTCCCCTTTGTAATTTGCTACCGGTGAATTCGTAAAGCGGTTAAATTCCGCAAATTTTGTAATGTAATCCCACACCTTTTTATTGTTGGTATGGAAAATATGTGCACCATACTTGTGCACATGGATTCCCTCAATGTCCTCCGTATAAACATTTCCGGCAATATTCGGACGTTTATCGACAACCAGAACTCTTTTCCCCCTTGTTGCTGCCTCGTGAGCAAATACGGAGCCATATAATCCTGCTCCTACCACCAGATAATCATACTTCATTTCTTTCTCCTTTGTTTTATTATCAGTTCAATCAGCCATAACAAAATGCAACCACATAAAACACCTATGGTGTTGGTCAGCATATCATCTACTTCACAATACCCGCGTTTCGTCACGTACTGGCTCAGTTCCGTCAGAACCGAACAGACACCTCCGAGTACAACACATTTCCACATCGGCCGCAGCCGGCGAAAACAAAGCGGTGCCAGAATTCCGAAAGGCACTGTCATAAGAATATTTTCAATAAAAAATGCATGGGTAACCACGCTGTATCCCCACGTGGAAAACAGTTCCAGATTCATGCACCCATTTCTGGAACCGGGTTCTCTGGAAAAAAAGGTAATCTGTATCACCACAAGTATATAAATCGCAAAAAGTATACGAAAAAACCGGACGGATGCTTTTTTTCCGTCCTTTTTTTCAGAAAGCACGATTGTTACAACCAGCCCAAGTACCACAATAATCAGTGCCCATGGCACATATTGAAGCGGCTGGCGCATATCTGCCAAAATTTGTTTTATAATTTCACACCACATAAATTTTATTATAGCCATGGTTCAAAAAAGATACAAGTATATTTCTTTATTTCTATGTAAAACTGTTGCAGGATAGTGTAATATAAAAGAAAAACCTCGGAAGGACCATCTGTTATTATGATCACAATAAGTTTATGTATGATTGTCAAAAATGAAGAACCGGTTCTGGCAAGATGCCTGGATTCCGTTGCTTCCATGATGGACGAAATCATCATCGTTGATACCGGCTCCACAGATCGCACCAAAGAAATCGCCGCACAATACACCAGCCGGATCTATGATTTTACCTGGTGTGATGATTTCTCCGCCGCAAGAAATTATGCGTTTTCGCTTGCAACCATGGATTACATCTACTGTCCGGATGCGGACGAATACCTTGATCTGGAAAATCAAAGACGTTTTCTCCGGTTAAAAGGTGCTCTTCTTCCGGAAATTGAAATTGTTCAGATGAACTATATCACTCCACCGGATTTCAACACCGTGCAGAACTGTAAGAAAGAACCACGACCAAAACTTTTTAAACGCCTGCGCACGTTTTCATGGGTCGATCCGGTTCACGAAACGATCCGCACCGATCCCGTTATCTATGACAGTGATATTGATATTCTGCACCGCCCACATGTCATGCATGCCAAACGGGATTTTGCCATGTTTGAAAAAGCATTTCGTGAAAATCGTGTCCTCTCGGAAAAAATCACGCGCATGTATGCAAGAGAGCTTTATAAATGTGGGGATGAGGAAGATTTTCTGCGCGCTGCGGATTATTTTTCGATACACTATGAAGCGCACGCTGATGCAGAATCCGCGTGTATTCTGGCGCACGCTGCCCGTATCCAAAATTCTGTGGATGATTTCTTTTCGATCTGTCTGAAAGATATGTGCAGTTCTTCCTGCTCCGAAATCTGTTATGAGCTCGGACAATACTACCGAAAACGGCAGAATCCCCAGGAAGCTTCTCTGTGGTTTTATAATGCTGCATTTGAGACACAGCCTGTTCTGGATATTGAAATTTCAGGGAAAAAAGCATTGCTTCAACTGGCGGAATGTTACCGTACGCTGGCAGAAAATGAACTCTGTGATCCATGCTCTGCCGGGGATCTTCTCTCCCGTGCTTCGGAATATGAACAACAGGCACAGGCGTGGGAACTGCCGGAAGAATTATAATTTGCGAAAGAATCATTTATAAAAAAATGCCGGTGCAGCTGCACCGGCAAATTCTTTAATTAAGTTAAATCAATCCACTTCTTATCCACCCAGTATCCTCTGGTCTGATTCCAACGACGATACTGTAAATGACCATTGAGCATACGAAATTTTGTCACAATCTCATCCGCACACGGTGTAACAGCAATATCGCTCTGGGCACTCTGCCCCTGTGCTTCCGCGTCCACTTCCGCCGCACTTACATTTGTCATTGGCATAACAACAAATAAAGATGCACAAATAGCTGCTGCAATTAAAAGTTTCTTTTTCATGTTACTTTCCTCCTTGTCGAAACTTAAATTCATTTTTCTCCAATAGCTCTGCTGACTTTTTATCAATCAGATAATTTTTCTGTTTACTGTGAAGATAATATTTTCCATCTTTCTCAAACAGGTATGTATTCTTCTGATTCACTTCCCAACAGCTGCTATTCGGAACCTTATAAGTACTTTCTGGCACCTCATATCTAGACTGAAGTATTATTGAATACGAAAGCACCAGCAGTGCAACCGCAATCACCGGAACGAGAATTCTTCCAATACGCGAACTACTTTGCTTTCCCTCCGCGACCAGACGAAATCGTTCGATCAGATGATCCGAATGATCTTCAAACAACGGCATGGCTCCTGCAGGTTTTCGAAATTCTTTTTCCTGCACACTTGCCTTATACTCTTTTAATATCACCGCCAGATAGTTACCCCACTCTGCCGATTTGAGTTTCTTTGTAACCGTCTGGTCACAACGGATCTCAATACTCTGATACATATCTCCTTTTAAAATATACACAAACGGGTTCCACCAGAACACGATACACAGAATGTTGATCATCTGTATCGTCAGTATATCCTTATTATCCAAATGTGTATATTCATGTAGAATAATATAATGCAATTCTTCACGCGAATATTTTTTGTCCGGAATCAATATCCGTTTCTCAAAAATCCCAATACAACACGGTACTTCTACCGCTGCTGTCTGTACGATCTTAATGTTCCGCTTTTCTTTATCCGTACAAATTTCATCTAAAATATTATTTAATTCTGTATCTTCCGTCTTTTCCATCTCTGAGAAATACGACACAACTCTGTGATACTGTATCAGATACCGCGTCAGAAGAACTGCCATGACCACTCCCCATGCCACCACAAATATATGATAGACATAGATTTCGTGCCCTGCCACACAGGTTATTTCACACCCGAATATCTGATACAGGAAATTATACAGGCTGCCTCCGGATACCACTTTCGTCCATGGCAATTCCACCGAGACGGCAAGCCTGACCAGACAAAACAAATATAAAATGATGATTCCTGTCATACTGGATAAATTCAGCAGAACCGATCGTTTTCTGAGAATGTAGCACAGTACAATAAAAACGCTACACCAAACGAACGTCATCCAAACCGAAAATATCGTTATTTGCATTCTTATTCCTCATCATTTTTCAGGGTGTCAATAATCTCCTCTAACTTTGCAATAACCTCTGCATTTTTTTCTTTTGCCTGCTTATCTTTTGCTCCGATCAGAGCAGCTGTAATGTTCGCAATAGAACTGCTGTCAATTCCACGCTTAATCAATACAGATGCATAATAATCGTCTTTTGACATAGACGGAGCGAGTTTACGTGCATAAGTCTTGACGGTTTTCTCAAGTCCTACAACTTCCAGATAGCCATCCGTTGTCAGAGACTGAACGGTCTTAAACAATGTAACATTGTTCCATCCGTCTTCTGCCAGGCGCTCTGCCATCTCGTTGGCAGTCAGCGGCTCATTGACCTTCCACAGAAAATTCATTAATTCTTCCTGTCTTACTGTTAAATAATCTTTGTTCTTCATGTTTCTTCCTCCGTAGTTTTATAATTTTATATGTAGTAACTATCATTCTCTGACATTACATATATCCCTCACTCTGCCTTATGTGTCTTTTCTACACTAGACAGCCTACTTTATCCTATCATATTTGAATTATAATTTCAATTGCTTCTGACAAGAAATATGCCATTTTAGATAAAAAAAGAATAGCCGTTTTCGCAAACAGCTATTCTCTCTTCTCAGAAACATTTATTTTTGATAGGTGTATGTTCCAACCGAATACTTACCGTGCAGATGTAGCGTCTTTCGGAACCTTTGCCGTATATACTATTTTATTTGTATCCGCAGTAACTGTTGTTGTCATCTTTGAAAATGTGGTATCTTTATCTGCATTCCTTCGGTATGGTAAATGTTGCAGCCTTATTAAAATTTTTATAGGTTACCGTTACTTTTGCCTGCGAATAAACAAGTTTCAGATCCTGTCCCAGCTTCTGATACAGCGCCGACATATACCCGTTCATAAACGCTTTCATATCCGCCGCGGTTCTGACTGGACGACAGGTTTTTTTATCGATCCAACAGGTCACTTTGATTGCCGGCAACGTATTGTAATCCACAGCAGCTGCCGCATTGATCTCTTTGCTCATTCCCATCTGGTCCAAAAATTTCACCACATCGGAGCCCTTTACCTGCGCCGAAATCTGAACGGTATTAATCCGGTTGACTTTTATTTTCTTTTTCACAATTTTTGCATCCGAATACATGGAAATATCCATACCTTTGATCTGATTGGTATAGTTTAAAATCCCTGTTTTCTGATATCCGGAACCATTGGAAGAAATGTACTCCCACAGCAATCCATCCGCATCTTTTGTCAGATAGGCAACCGCCTGGTTCTTAGAACTCATTCCTGCAAGGACTGTGGTTGTATCTGTTACGCTTTTTACCTTCAGGGGACTGTTGTATACGCTTTGCTTTACCACCGTCTTATTTTGAATGATCTGCCCTTCCATTGTCATCTTCTGATCGGTTGTCTGCGTAAAATCATATGATTTTAAGTTTCGCACCGCTATATCCATCTTTTCCAAATACTGCTGTGCAGACAGCGTCGCCGCACTTACAGGTGTAACAGCTGCAAATGTGCTGAGTATGACAGACAGTATCAAAATGACCGCAATTTGTTGTTTTTTTAATGCTTTCATCGTTTTCGTTCTCCTTTCTTTATGTGTCGGGCCTAGACGCTGGTTTTATCTCATCCTTTTTTCCTATACCATGCACCTGTCAAAATTAATATTACTGTTTAATAAAAACTCTGTATAGTCACTTGGATTTTTCAGGATACGATAAATCATTGGATCTTATGTTGTGGTACTCACAATTGAGAACTTATCTGGTAGCCATCGATAATCAGCGTACCTTTATAACCCTGTAGATAATATCGGACCTCCATCCCGATCACTGAATTGTATTCACAAAAGAAATCTCTACTTGTTTTGCATTCCATTCTGTCTTCTCCATAGGTTCTACGTTGTGCTCCCTTGCATTCATTCCATAGTGAAGTTTTATCGGATTTGCAGTATGATTAATTTTATCATTCCGATAAACTGTATATACTTTCACATGTTCCGGTTCTACATGGATTTCCAATACTCCCGCCAATGTGATTTTTTCGCACATCAACGAGTTTTAATTGAGTTTTTAAAAAGACTCCACTCAATCATATTTTCAGCGTATTCATTACTCCAGTACTTGCCATTAAAAGTAATTGAGTTTTCTATTGAGTTTTATTTTACCCCAAACTCAATTATCACTCAATCCATCAAATATAACATATCTAGCCGCCGGTCCTTTGCCATTTAAGTTAATTAACTTCTCACTTCTCATCTTGTCAATAACACTTCTTGCCTGTTGTTTAGTAAATCCACACATTTCCTGTATTTTAGCAGATGTTATCTGGTCATTCGTCTGTAAATACTCTAAAATCATATTTTTAGCTTTGATATACTGGACTGTTTTATCTCTTGTATATTCCACATCTGACTTTAATGCTTCATAAACCTTAGCTGTCAGCATGTATTCCTTTCCAACAATCTCTATTAATCCACTACTAATCAGTTCATTACATGATTTTTTCGTTTCATCCAGAGATTTTTGGACTTTTCTCGACAACTCTGATAACTGTTCCCTTCTGTTATCTAAAAGATCTCTTAATATCATCATCTCAGCCAAAGACATAATTTTACTATTTTTATCTTGTACTTCTGTAATAAACTTAACAAATTCAGTATTATCTATTGCACTAAATATTGTAAGCGAAACTGCATCATTAAATGATCTATATCTTGGATATGGCTTGCCCATTGAAACCATGTCCTTATAAATAATATCTACTCCCTGACCTGTCCTCTGGACATACTTCAAATTTTGAAGTGTCTCCGCTATTAGTTTATTCCTGGGAATCGATGGATGAGTTATAATATTATCCTCTGTAATTCCATCAAGAAATCCTCCCGGATTTTCAATAACTATTCGATCTGGGTATTGTTTTACATAAACCGCAGCATTACTCTGGTAGTCTCTATGAGACAACGCATTAAGCAATGCTTCCTGAAATACTCTTTCAGGGAAATCCTCAACTTCAAGTCTGAATAATCCTACCTGAATATTTTCTATCTTACTGTATGCCTGTACCCGCTCTGTCAACTTGTCGATAACGCTTATCAACGGCAACTTCAAATCTAGCCTTGCATCATATTCCTCCAAATTATCAGCTGAATAATGTAGGTATATAACTTCCGCCTGCGGTAACAATCTTTGAATAGATACTTCTTTTCCAACGAACAGTAACCCAGCAATCGTCAGTCTTTCTACATCTCCATCATATTTTACAAGTTGTAAATCTCTTAAAAACTCAATATCCTCTAAATCCGGCAATGTAGATTTAGAATCTCTGACTCTCAGCTTTTCCTTTAAGCTGTACACTTCCAGTTTATTTACATCATCCAGAGTACTCTCTCCAATAATTCTTCCTGAAAAATCCGGATTCTGAACAGAAGAATATACAGCACTTAATTCATCAGGATATGCTGGCTTTGAATTTCTCCCCAATCGTTTCAGGCATCTACCATCCGTAGTTGTATATGTCTTTCCATCTGCTTTAACTGATATTGCAATAACGAGCTTTCCCTCATACTCAAAATCTGATATTTCGGTGAATAGTGGTGGAATGGTTCTATCATAAATCCCCTCTATAATTCGTTGCCCATCATAGTTTCTATCACATCCTGTAACCACAACCGGATTATCTTCTACTCCAAAATAAACAGTTCCACCCTTGCTATTTGCAAATGCTATCAATTCATCAACCGCAAGCGATATAATTTCCTTCATATTTCTTGCATTAACCCAAGACTTAAATTCAACTGTATCTGTTTCCTCTTTATGTAATATTTCTTTAAATTCTTGTTCAGTCATTTACATTACACCTTACTTCTCTATCATTATCGCCAAATGTGATCTCCATCAATTCACCTGCTATATCTTTGCTCATGACTCTCATAATACTATTATCTATCTTATCCTTCGCCAGCAGATTAATATTCCCATACCATACTACTTCCTGGTCAATAACAGCAAAACGGTCACAATATTCTTCTACTGTTTTTATATAAAAGCCAGCTTTACGCATATCTTCATGTAGCTGCATCCAATATGCTGCATCACCAAATCCATATGAATCCGGCATCCATGTAACTATTGTAATCTGAACCCCTGCCATTGCAATATCTATAATTCCAGTCATTGAATCATGTGCTCCCTGCAAAGTTCCAATCAGGCTTTTTCTTTTCCGTACTCTCCCTGTCTTAGTTTCATAGGTTGGAAGTTCCTCATTAATATTTAAGAATTTCCCCAATGCCTCTTTCCACTGCTCTATCAATGCTGATGATTCCAATATAATCAATGTATTCACTTTCTTTTGTGCAATTATCGCACTGCTAACCACAGTTTTACCAAATGCAGTTGCAGCATGAAGTATTCCGTTATCGTATTTCATCAGCTCTTTTAATGCCCGATCCTGTTCAGGACGCAATTCACCTATAAAATCCACATTAATATTTCTTCCCTGCTGACGCTCATCTTCGATTTCATAATCAATATCTGCCTGTTTTGCCTTTTCCAGAAGTTCATCCAGCAGTCCTCTTGGTATTTGTATGTATCCGCTCAGATGGTCTTTTCCTAGATAAATCCATCTTGGTGTATCATAATTTGATGTTCCTATTGCCTGATTTTTATAGAAAATCGGATTACTGATTGCTGCCATTCTGCGGATTCTGTTCTGCACCCTTATCAAGCAATGCAAATCCAAATTTTCTTACCAATGAAGCAGCTATCGGTTTATCAAAGAATATCCATATATGTGCACCTTTGCCAGACCTTGAACGTTCCACTAATGGATCTATTCCATTTAACACACAGATTTCTCGCATTGCCTCAACTTCTTCAATCCATGTATCATCAACATTTTCAAAATCATTTTCTTCTGCTCCTTTATCATGATTATCAAAATCAAATACCATGAATCTGCATGTTCCATTACTAAAAAGTGGATAAACACCTATTACATCAGATCCATTATAAGAATTCCCCTGCAAATGATTTAATATAATGAACTTTGTTATAGTCTTATAAGAACGGCTCTTGCAATCCTTACAGTTAATACCATCTTTTAATTTCCTATGACATCCACTTGTCCACAAATTATTACACTGCGGATAATATGCTGCCTTACCAGTTCCTTTATTAACACTACGCTTTGCATAGACATCCTGTCTGCCCCAAAACATGCCAAAAAACTGGTTTGCCATATTTTCTGTTATTATCTGCGGATAAATAATTCTTTTTCCCTGTTCCAAATCATAAGCTTCTTTACAATCCTTTTGTCTAAATTCCGATAATTCTTTATGGTATGACAATCCTGCTTTATCCAATATATTTTTCAATATCTGATTTTCCAGTTGCAGGTCATTCAACTTTTTCTGAAGTTGTGATATGTTTTCTATTGGATCACGCATATTGACATACCTCCTGTTTTTATCTATTGAAAAAATGTTTCATTGTCTCTTTCAAATCTTCACTAAAATCTTCCAAGTCATTTATAGTTATTGCTCCCTCATTCAGTAGTTCCAACATAATATAAAACTGATTGGATCTGCTCATTTCACATTGCACACCACAATCCTTTTTATCCTCTTTAATTCTTTTCTCCAGCTTCCAAAACTTTTCTGAAGCATTTCCCTTTCCGCTTAGTATTGCCATATATTCTTTATTCAGCTTATCCATATAAGCCTCTTGCCATCCGGCTATCTTACTGCAAAATAGTTTCCAATCCCTTTCTGAAAATCTGTTCATATTCCATCATCTCCACAAAATCAATTAAAAATCATACTCTAATGATTTTTTATACAATTTTACTCAACCTCTGATGTTATAAGCCACTTTCTAACCGTCTTTAAGTCGAAATCCACACAATCCGCGATCTCCTCGATGGAACGCCCCCTTTTACTCATCCGAATCGCAGTAGCTTTCGCCTGTTGTTCGCGACCTTCTTCACGACCTTCCGCATAACTTTCATTTCTTAATTCTTCCATGACTTTACACATCTCGCTCACTCCCTCCGGATTTTCTTTTAAATAACGCGTCTTTTCCGCAAGCAATTCGTAATGCATATCTTCCGCCCGCTGAACCTCAATGTCGTATTTTTTCCTGTACTATCTGTTGCATATGCATCCAGACAGATAGCATTTCCTATTTTATGGATTTCTTTTCGCTCGATACAAATGCAACTTGATTAATATCCGTTTTATTTCCTGCTTTATACAGCGTTTTGGCCAAACACAGGCAACGGACCATTTAAAGGACTTTTCCCTCATAAAATTACGGAAAAAAATGTCATGCTCTTTTGTCATCTCCGTTGGAAATCGTAACTGTGTATTCGGTATTTTGGCTTTTTCCAAATCCACATCTCTTAATTCAAGATTTGCCATAGATAGCAATTCCATTCCCTTGTTTGTTTGTGCCAATGCTAAAGAAATTCCTTCTGACTCCTCCTCATAAATTTCTGTTCCCCATGAATCCCCCAACGTTAAATCGCCCACTCTATTTCCCGTTGCATAATGGCAACTATAGCAATTGCGCGTGTAATCAATTCCCTCCAGAAATGCCATCGAATAGAAATCGCTCACTCCATCCGGAACAACAGGTTTAAGACTGGTTTCCAGACCAAAACAATTATTTTTCCGAAACAAAATCTCTTTCTGAAGTTCAATATCAACACCATACTCAGACAAAGCCTTCTTCAGGATCTTAATTGATGGAGTTCCATGACAAATAAGATCAATCGTATACAATCTTTCTGCATACGGATCTCCAATATAATTTTTCATAGAGGATACCTGACAGGGAAGACCAAGAAACAACACTTTTTGCCCTGCAATAAGTTGTTCTTTTACTTGTTTATAAATTCCAGTTGGATTACTCTTAACATACTTTGATCCCCTTACACCATCAAGTTCCTCAAGAGATTTTATAAGAACAAACTTATACTCTCCGTCTATAAGCTTGCAAGAGGCTATCGTCCCACCTGTCATTATAAAATTCTGAAAAATAGCTGTTGCGAATCCCCCCGACGAGCTCCGCTCTCTTATTGCTTTATCTGCCCAGCCCTGGTACCAGCATATAGGTTCCTTTAATTGTGAAGGGTGATTACATTGACACACATTACCACATGCATTGCAATGAATACATGTATCAGAATTAATATATGCATTCATATATTCAATATCGTCTTGCACATTAATTGCGTTGACAGGACAAATATCAATACATGCCATACAACCGGAACATTCGTTTTTTTTACAAACCGTATTCATATATGCAATTCTCCTACTTTTATATTTCGCATAAACATAACATCATTTTCTTCGCATCTGATTCCATAACGTAACAATCAAAGTTTTATTCATAACTCCCGCATATAGCAATGCTATAAAACAGGAAATACACATACATAAGGTATTTTTACTATAAAACAATATAAATATAGCAAAAGTTGATGCTATTGATATCACTATATTTTTTTTATTTTCACTTAATTTAACATATTTTGACACTTTCCATCGCCGATACAGATAAATTACAAAATTAGCTGCAAGTGTAGAAATAGCTGCCGCATAAATTCCAAACTTATGTATCATCAGTAAATTAATTGCCACATTCAAAATTGCTGCTGTCAAGGTTGTAGTTCCCATAATTTTTGTATCTTTGTATCAAATTCATTGGGTTATGATAAGAAATGATATTTCACA
>ENA-ORSG01000795-ORSG01000795.1-human-gut-metagenome-genome-assembly--contig:-NODE-795-length-25168-cov-6.752160_pt1 | contig 25168 bp, 18 predicted proteins | sample MGYA00242189_ERZ509156 | MGnify/ENA primary metagenome ERZ509156 (study PRJEB26280, sample SAMEA2338666) | human gut metagenome | biome: human gut; feature: human-associated habitat; material: faeces...
CCGTTCATCATGAACTTCATGTTGCCGGTGCCGCTGGCCTCCTTGCCGGCGGTGGAGATCTGCTGGCTCACCTCGCTGGCGGGCATCAGCATCTCCGCCATGGACACCCGGTAATTCTCCAGGAATACCACCTGGAGCTTATCCCGGCAGATGGGGTCACTGTTGATCTGGTCGGCCAGGGAGTTGATAAGGCGGATAATGCGCTTGGCCACGGCGTAGCCCGGGGCGGCCTTTGCCCCGAACAGGAAGGTCTGGGGCCGGAAGTCCATGTCGGGATTGTCCTGGAGCTGCTGGTACAGGCTGATGATGTGCAGCACGTTCAGCAGCTGGCGCTTGTACTCATGGAGCCGCTTGACCTGGACGTTGAAGATGGCGTCGGTGTTCAGAGTGACTCCCTGCTGGCCCTTGGCCCAGCGGGCAAAGGCCAGCTTGTTGTTGTGCTTGATGGCCTCCAGCCGGTCCAGCACGGCCTTGTCACCGGCAAACCGGTCCAGGCCGGACAGGCATCCGGCGTGGGTAAGATAGCCCTCGCCGATGCAGTTCCGGATCAGGCCGTCCAGTCCGGGGTTGATCTGGCTGATCCAGCGCCGGTGGTCCACGCCGTTGGTGACGTTTTTGAACTTATCCGGCTCCATGCCGCAGGCGTCCCGGAACACGTCGCGGCGGAGAATGTCGGAGTGCAGAGCGGACACGCCGTTAACGGCCATCCCCCCCGCGATGCAGAGGTTGGCCATGTGGACCACGCCGTCCCAGATAACCGCCATTTTCTCCGTCTTTTTGGGGTCGTGATAGAACTCGTCCACCTTCTGCTGCCAGCGCCGCGCGATCTCCTGCATGATCTGCCAGATGCGGGGCAGCAGCGTCTCGAACAGCCGCTGGGGCCAACTCTCCAGGGCCTCGGCCAGCACGGTGTGGTTGGTATAGGCCACGGAGTGGCGGGTGATGTCCCACGCCTCGTCCCAGCCCAGCCCCGCATCGTCGATGAGGATGCGCATCAGCTCCGGGATCACCAGCGCCGGGTGGGTATCGTTGATCTGGATGACGTTCTTTTCGTGGAAATTCGTCAGGGTGCCGTAGGTCTGGATATGCCGGCGCGTGATGGACTGCAGGGTGGCCGACACGAAGAAATACTGCTGCTTCAGCCGCAGGGACTTCCCCTCGTAGTGGTTGTCCTCGGGATAGAGGATGGTGCTGATGGAGTCGGCCATGGCCCGCTCCTCGTTGGCCTTCAGGTACTGCCCCTGGCTGAACAGCTGCATATCAATGGGCTTGGGGCTCTTGGCGTCCCACAGGCGCAGGGTGTTCACATGGTCGGTGTTGTAGCCCGCCACCAGCATATCGCAGGGGATGGCCAGCACCCGGGTATAGTCCTCGTGGACCACCATCAGGTGGCCGTTGTCCCACCGGGTGCGGACCCGGCCGCCGAAGTGAATTTCCTCGGCCTCCTGGGGCTTGGGCATCAGCCACGCGTCCCCCAGGTTCAGCCAGTCGTCGGGCAGCTCCACCTGCTGACCGTCCACGATCTTCTGCTTGAAAATGCCCAGCTCATAGCAGATGGAGTAGCCGGTGGCGGGAATGTCCAGGGTGGTCATGCTGTCCAGATAGCAGGCGGCCAGGCGGCCCAGGCCGCCGTTGCCAAGGCCCGCGTCCGGCTCCATGTCGAAGATATCCGGGGCGGAGAAGCCCAGCTCCTCCACCGCCTGGGTCAATTGGGGCAGAATGCCCAGGTTGTATGCGTTTTTCATGAGGCTGCGGCCCATCAGGAACTCCAGGGACATATAGTGCACCCGCTTTTCCTGCTGCTCCTGGGTGCGCTCCTGGGTGTCCACGCTGCGCACGGCCATAATGTCCCGCAGGGCCAGGGCGCAGGCCTTCATGATCTCCCCGTCGGTGGCCTGCTTTTCGGTGCAGCCATAGTTCAGGCGCAGCTTCTGCTGGATGGCCTCCTTCAGGGCGTCTTTGGTATAAGTCATTTAGTGGTTCCTCCGTGATAGATCTTGGTAAATGCGCCGGTAGGCCCCGGCGCTGCGGTTCCAGCTGAAGTCCTCGGTCATGCCCCGGCGGCGGACGGTGTCAAAGCCCAGCCGGTCGCCCCGGTACAGGCCCACCGCCTGGCCCAGGGTCTGGCACAGGTCATGGGCCGTGCAGCCAGAGAACACATAGCCGTTGCCGTCGGGCTGGCCCACCTGGCAGGAGCGGACGGTGTCGTTGAGGCCGCCGGTCTGGCGGACAATGGGCACCGCGCCATAGCGCATGGCGATCAGCTGGCTCAGGCCGCAGGGCTCGCTGCGGGAGGGCATCAGGAACAGGTCCGCCGCGCCGTAGATCCGGCGGGACAGATTGTCGGAATAGGTGATCTGGGCCGATACCCGGCCGGGCCACCGGTTCTGGGCCCAGCGGAAGGCGTCCTCAAACTGGGACTCCCCCTGGCCCAGCACCACCAGCTGGCAGCCGGTGGCCATAATGCCCTCCAGACCCTGGCACACCAGGTCCATGCCCTTGTGGCCCACCAGGCGGCTGACGATGGCCATCAGCGGGGTGTCCGGCTCCTGTGCAAGGCCCAGCTGCCGCTGCAGCTCCGCCTTGCACACGGCCTTGCCCTCCATATGGTCGGGGTCGAAGGTCCGGGGCAGGGAGCCGTCGTGGGCGGGGTCATAGCTTTCGGTGTCCAGGCCGTTGAGCACGCCGGAGAGCTTATAGTCGATCAGGTGCACCACCTGCTCCAGGCCGCAGGCATAGGCCGGGTCGTGGAGCTGGGCGGCGTAGGTGGGGCTGACGGTGGTAACGGCGTTGGCGGTGAGCATGGCCCCCTTCATCAGGTTCACGCACCCGTCCATCCGCAGGATGCCGCCGTCGTACCAGCCCCGGTTCAGGCCGAACAGGTCCTCCACGGTCTCGGGGCCGTATTTGCCCTGATACTCCACGTTGTGGATGGTGAACACCACCGGCAGGTCGTTTCCGGCGTCCCGCAGGTACACCGGCACCAGGGCCGTCTGCCAGTCGTTGCAGTGGACCACGTTGGGATACTCCGCCAGATGGGGCAGCAGGGCCACCGCCGCCTTGGAGAAGAAGGCGAAGCGCTCCCCGTCGTCCATGTCGCCGTACAGGCCCCGGCGGCGGAAATACCGCTCGTTGTCCGCAAAATACCAGGTGACGCCCCGGTATTCCAGGGAGAACAGCCCGCAGTATTCGTGCCGCCAGCCCAGGTCCACATAGATATAGCAGCGGAAGTTCATCTTCTCCCGCCAGCGCTGGGCGATCTGGCTGTACAGCGGCAGCAGCACGGCGGTATGGTCGCCCTCCGCCGCCACCGCCGGGGGCAGACTGCCTAGCACGTCCGCAAGGCCCCCGGTTTTGCAGAACGGGGCCGCCTCGCTGGTGATATACAGAATATTCATATGGTCACCTCCGGATGAACGTGTGTCATATTTCAGATCGTGACGCCCCGGGCCATCACCAGGGGATAGTTCTCGTGGCCCATCAGGGTGCGCCCCTCCTGCACGGTGACGTATTTGTCTGTGATAACGCCCCGCAGGACGGCGCCCCGGCGGACCACGGTGCCCTTAAAGAGGATGCAGCCCTCCACGTCGGCCCCCGGCTCGATGCGGACGCCCCGGAACAGGATGCAGTTTTTCACCGTGCCCTGGATGTCGCAGCCGTCGGCGATAAGGGAGTTGACGCAGGACCCGTCCATATAGGACGAGGGGGAGTCGTTTTCCTTGGCGAAGATGGGCCGCTGGGGGGCAAACAGCTCCATGCGGATCTCCGGCCGCAGCAGCTCCATGCTGCGGCGGTAGTAGGACTCGATGGTGTCGATGCGGGCGGCGTAGCCGTCCCAGACATAGGCCCGGAAATGCAGGGCATCCTTCCTGTCCTGGAGAATGTTGTGGCGGAAGCTGTACTGATTATGTGCCATGCAGTCGGTGACCAGCTGGATCAGCAGGTCCCGGCGCAGCACGAAGATGTTCAGGCAGCGGAAGCCCTCGGGGGTGAACACGTCGTGGGCCACGTCCACAATGCGCCCGGAGTTATCCAGCTGAAAATAGGTGTCGCTTTCCGGCCCCGGCAGAGAGGTGCACACCGCCGTCATGTCCGCGCCGGAGGCGATGTGGTCCCGCAGCACGTCGTCCAGGGGCAGGTTCACCACCAGGTCGCTGTCGGTCAGCACCACATAGTCCTGCCGGATGTCCTTGAGATAGTCCATCACGCAGCCCAGGGCCTCCACCTTGCCCCGGAAGCGGCCGGCGTCGCCCCGCCGCTCGGCATAGGCGAAGGCCGGCAGCAGGGTCAGGCCGCCGTGGTTGCGGCTCAGGTCCCAGCTTTTGCCGGTGCCCAGGTGGTCCAGCATACTCTGGCACTTGCCGTGCATGATGACGCCCACATCCCGGACGCCGGCATTGACCATGTTGGAGAGCATAAAGTCCACCACCCGATAGTTGCCGCCGAAGGGGATGGAGCCGTGGATGCGCTGCTCGATGAGCTCCCGCAGTCCGGTTTTCTTTTCGTAGGAGAAAATGATGCCGTGCATTCCGTTCATGCTTCCACCTCCCCGTGATGACGGTCCAGCAGGGCCTTGGCAGGCACCACCTCGCCAGGGGCGATGACGGTGTCCGGCCCCAGGACGGCGATGCTCCAGTCGTCGGGATTTTTAGCGGTTTCCGGCGGCGTGCCCACCTGGGCCCCCCGGCCCACCCGGCAGCGCTCGCCGATGATGGCGTACTGCACCACCGCGCCCTCCTCGATGACGGCCCCGGGCATGACCACGGAGTAGCACACGCTGGCCCCCTGGCCCACCTGGGTGTTATAGCTCAGCACGCTGTTTTTCACCTCGCCCAGGATGCCGCAGCCCTTGGCCACGGCGCTGTTGCCCACGTCGGCGTGGGGCCCCAGAAAGGCCGGCGGGCAGGAGGGCGTTCGGCAATAGATGGGCCATTTCTTATCCAGCAGGTTCAGCCCGCTGCCCGGGGCCAGCATATCCATATTGGCGTCCCACAGGGAGTCCAGGGTGCCCACATCCTTCCAGTAGCCCTCAAACCGATAGGCAGACATGACCTCTCCGGCCTCCAGCATGGCGGGGATGATGTTCTTGCCGAAGTCGTTGTCGGAGGTGGGGTCGGCCTCGTCCGCCAGCAGATAGGCCCGCAGCTTCTGCCAGGTGAAGATATAGATTCCCATGGAAGCCAGGTTGCTCTTAGGCTCCTTGGGCTTTTCGGCGAAGGCGGTGATCCGGTCGTTTTCGTCCACGGACATGATGCCGAAGCGGCTGGCCTCAGACCAGGGGACCTCCATCACGGAGATGGTGCAGGCAGCCCCGGCGTCCTTGTGGTGCTGGAGCATCCGGGAATAGTCCATCTTATAGATGTGGTCCCCGGACAGCACCGCCACATACTCCGGGTCGTACAGGTCCACAAAGCCGATGTTCTGATAAATGGCGTTGGCGGTGCCCTTGTACCAGGAGGCGCCGGAGGCGCTCTGGTACGGCGGCAGAATATGGACGCCGCCGTTGAGCCGGTCCAGCTCCCAGGGCTGGCCGCTGCCGATATAGCTGTTGAGCTCCAGGGGGCGGTACTGGGTCAGCACGCCCACGGTGTCGATGCCGGAATTGGTGCAGTTGGACAGGGGAAAGTCAATGATGCGGAACTTTCCTCCAAAGGGCACCGCAGGCTTTGCCATGTCGCCGGTGAGGACATACAGGCGGCTGCCCTGTCCGCCGGCCAGCAGCATGGCCACGCATTCTTTTTTCATGTCTGTTCGTTCCCTCCAGTCTGTCGGTTATGCCTTGTTGCTTCTGCGCCGGACCCGGCCCTGCAGAAACACCGCGCCCAGGGGCGGCACCCGCAGGGCAATGGACTTGTCCCGCCCGTGGGACGGGATATCCTCCACGGGGATGGGTCCGGTATTGCACACACCGGAGCCGCCCCAGGCGGCGTCGTCGGTGTTGAACACTTCCTCATAAAACAGCTTGCCGGGCACGCCGAAGCGATATCCCTCGTGGGCCTCCGGCGAGAAATTCACCACGCAGATCAGCTCATGGCCCTTGTTGTCCCGGCGCAGGAAGGCCAGGACGTTGTTGTGGTTGTCGTCGGCCACCAGCCACTCAAAGCCGTTCCAGTCCCGGTCGTTTTCCCACAGGGGGCGGGACTTCTTATAAAACCGGTTCAGGGCCTGGATGCAGGCGTGGGTGCGGCTGCAGTCGTCCCGGTCCAGCAGATACCAGTCCAGCTGGCCCAGGAAGTCCCACTCGTGCCACTGGCCCAGCTCCGCCCCCATAAAGGTGAGCTTCTTGCCGGGGTGGGCCAGCATATAGGCCGTGAAGCCCCGGACCCCTGCCAGCTGCCGCCAGTCGTCCCCGGGCATCTTGCCCCGGAGGGAGCCCTTCATATACACCACCTCGTCGTGGGACAGGGGCAGCACGAAGCGCTCGGAGAAGGCGTACATCATGGAGAAGGTCACGTCCTTGTGGTGGAACTGGCGGAACCAGGGGTCCATCTTCAGATAGTGGCACACGTCGTTCATCCATCCCATGTTCCACTTCAGGCCGAAGCCCAGGCCGCCCTCCTCAATGGGCCAGGTGACCTTAGGCCAGGCGGTGGATTCCTCCGCCGCCGTCAGGGCCGGGGGATCCATGGCCGCCGCCAGGCGGTTCAGGTCCTGCAGAAACGAGATGGCCTCCAGATTTTCATGCCCCCCGTGGACGTTGGGCCGCCACTCGGTCCGGCCATAGTCCAGATACAGCATGGACGCCACGGCGTCCACCCGCAGGCCGTCGATGTGGTATTCCTCCAGCCACCACCGGGCGGAGGACAGCAGGAAGGACCGCACGTCGTCCTTGCCGAAGTCAAAGACCCGGGTGCCCCAGCTCTGGTGCTCCCGCTTCAGGGGGTCGCCGTATTCATACAGGCTGGTGCCGTCAAAGTCGATGAGGCCGTGGGCGTCCTTGCAGAAGTGGGCGGGGACCCAGTCCAGGATCACCGCCAGCCCCGCCCGGTGCAGCCGGTCCACCAGATACATGAAGTCGTGGGGGTCGCCGTAGCGGCTGGTGGGGGCGAAATAGCCCACGCACTGATAGCCCCAGGAGTCGTCCAGGGGATACTCCGTCACCGGCAGCAGCTCCACGGCGTTGTAGCCCATGCTGCGGACATAGGGGGCCAGCCGGTCCGCCAGCCGGCGATAGTTCAGGAACGCCCCGTCCTCTCCCCGCTGCCAGGAACCGCAGTGGACCTCATAGATGTTCAGGGGTCCCTCGGTCAGGGACGTCTCCCGGCGGCGCTCCCGCCACACGTCGTCGTGCCAGTGGAAGCCGGACACATCGAACAGGCGGCTGGCGGTGTCGGGCCGCAGCTGGGCATAGGTGCCGTAGGGGTCCGCCTTCCAGCGGACCTGGCCGTCGGCCCCGGTGATGACGTATTTATAGCAGTCGCCGGGCCGGGCGTCGGAAACGGTCAGGACCCAGTCGCTGCCCTGCCGCTCCATGGGAACGGGCTGCCAGTGGTTGAAGTCACCGGCCAGGGCGGCCTCCCGGGCGCTGGGAGCATAGACCCGGAAGGACCAGCCCTCCCCAGCCGGATGCGCGCCATAGGTCCGGTAAAGCTCTGTGTTTTCGGAAACGTTCATGGAATGATCTCCCTATATCAGCATAATGTTATCATAACGGCCCCGAAAGCCGGGGCGAAGTGGGTCGATGGCAAGACAAAATACCGCATTCTGGCCCTATTGTAACGCAAACCGCCCCCCTCGTCAAGAAATCCGCCGTTACCGGGAACACCATTTATACGAAACATAGGACGCCGCCCTCCGGCCCCTTCACCGCCGGGGCAAGAAAATCACCCGAAGGGGGCCTCCCTCCGGGTGATGGGATTATCGGAACACCTGGCCGTCGGCGTCCAGCAGCTGGCGGCGGCGGACCCGGACAAAGTCCGGCGTCAGCTCCGGCAGATACCGGGCGATGGCCTTTTCCAGCAGCTGGGGGTTCAGCCCCGGGTTCTGGGCCTGCACCGTGACAAGGACACGCAGCAGGTTCTCCTCCTGGGCAAAGGCGATGTCCCGGATCATAGGCGCGATGTCCACCTCCGCCAGCTGCTTGCGCTTGGTGCGCTTCTCGATCAGCAGCTCCTGCCGGTGAAACAGCTCCTCCAGGGCCTGCACGGCCCCCTCCGGCACCCCCCGGTCATAGTCCAGCTCCACCTCCGCCCGGAGATAGGCCAGCTCCCGCACCGGCCGCAGGGCGGGATAGCAGTCCAGAATCCGCAGCCCCTCCGGCAGGCCGCCGTTGAGCTTTTCGGCCAGGCCCGCCCCGTCGGTGTCCTGGGTCACCTCAAAGTCCAGCAGCTCGCAGTCGCTGGACTGGCACACCGGCAGCGGCAGCACGATGGAGATGATGGGATGGGGATGGAAGCCCTGGGAGTGTTTGATATCCAGCTCCGTCCGGGGAAAGGCCCGCTGCACCGTCCGCAGCAGGTCCAGATTGGAGATATAGGCCGCCGGGCCCTCCTTCACAAACAGCAGTCGCAGCTTAGACATCGCATTTTCCTCCTACCAGCCGGTTGGCGCCGCAGGCGTTGCAGTGGGTGCGGCAGTCCGGGGTGGTGACCCCGGCAAAGGCCCGCTCCCGCTCCCGCCAGAGATAGCTCTCCGTGACGCCGCTGGAGATCATGGCCCAGGGCATCAGCTCGTCCTTTTCCCGGGTGCGGTTGGCGTAAAAATGGGGGTCCAGCCCGCACTGGTCAAAGGCCTCCAGCCAGCGATCCAGGGAGAAATACTCCTCCCAGGCGTCCAGCTTGGCACCCTTGCGCCAGGCGGTCTCCAGGACCTTCCCCATGCGCCGGTCCCCCCGGGCCAGAACGGCCTCCAGGAAGCTGGTGTCCGAATCGTGCCAGTTATAGGTGACGGTTTTGGTCTTGATGGCCTCCCGCAGCAGGTTCACCCGCCGCTCATACTCCTCCTTGGAGATCTGCGGCTCCCATTGGAAGGCCGTGTGGGGCTTGGGCACGAACCAGGAGGTGGACACGGTGATGCGGACGCCCCGGTTCTTGTTGCTGGCGCTTTCCCGCCAGGTGTGCATGACCCGGGCCGCCAGATCGGCGATGCCCAGCACGTCCTCGTCGTTCTCCGTGGGCAGGCCCAGCATGAAATACAGCTTCACGGCGCTGTACCCCCCGGCGAAGGCCGTCCGGCAGGAGGCCAGCAGGTCCTCCTGGGTGACGTTCTTGTTGATGACGTCCCGCAGCCGCTGGGTCCCGGCCTCCGGGGCGAAGGTCAGGCCGCTTTTGCGGCCCTTGGCCAGGCGCTCCATCAGGCTCATGGAGAAGTTATCCGCCCGCAGACTGGGCAGGGACAGATTCACGTGCCGCTGCTGGCAGAAGGGCTCCAGCTGGTCGCACAGCTCCGTCAGCGGCGGGTAGTCGCTGGTGGACAGGCTGGACAGGGTCACCTCCTGATAGCCGGAGTCGTTGCAGGACTCCACGCCGTATCGGGCGCACAGCTCCCGGCTGCGGTTGCGGACGGGCCGGTACACATACCCCGCCTGACAGAACCGGCAGCCCCGGATGCAGCCCCGGAACAGCTCCAGCATCACCCGGTCCTGGACGATCTCCGTGGAGGGGACGATGGTTTTGGTGGGGAAAAAGGCCTTGTCCATATCCCGGACGATGCGCTTGGTCACCACCGCCGGGGCCCCGTCCCGGGGGGTGATGGCGGCCACGGTGCCGTCGTCGTGATACGTCACGTCGTACAGGCTTGGGACGTAGATGCCCGGCAGCTGGGCGGCGGCCCGAAGAAACGCCTCCTTGGTCCAGCCCTCCCGCCGGGCCCGGCGGTGCAGCTCCACCAGCTCCACGGTGATGTCCTCCCCCTCGCCCAGGCTTACCAGGTCGATGAAGTCGGCGATGGGCTCGGCGTTGTACATGGCGGTGCCCCCGGCGATGACCAGGGGGGTCAGGGCCGTGCGGTCGGCGCTGTGAATGGGAATGTTTGCCAGGTCCAGCATATTCAGGATGGCGGGAAAGGCCATCTCATAGCCCACGGAAAAGGCCACAATGTCAAAGTCCGTGATGGGCTGGCCGGATTCCAGGGCGAACAGGGGCATCCCCGCCCGGCGCATCTCCTCCTCCATGTCGCCCCAGGGGGCGAACACCCGCTGGCACCACACGCCCTCCATATTGTTCATCACGCCGTAGAGAATCCGCATGCCCAGGTTGGACATGCCGATCTCGTATGTATCCGGGAAGCAGAAGGCGATCCGGGTGTCCACCCGGGCCGGGTCCTTCTTCACGGCGTTGTATTCCCCGCCCACATAGCGGGCAGGCTTCTGCACCCGGGGCAGAATGCGTTCCAATCGTTTATCCACGGTATGTTCTCCTTTATACACGCTTTTTGCGGCCCAGGAAGGACCAGTCGCCCTCCATGATGAACAGGCTCAACAGCATCAGGGCCGCGCCGATATAGCCCCGCAGAGACAGGACCTCGCCGGTCATGACAAAGGCCACCATGGAGGCAAATACCGGCTCCAGGGTGAAAATCAGGCCCACATGACTGGCGGTGGTATACTGCTGCTGCACGGACTGGATGACAAAGGCCACCCCCGAGCAGAAAATTCCCAGAAACAGCGCCGCCGCCCAGGTCCTGCCGGAGGTGGGCAGATGCACCGGTTCCCCCAACCCCAGGGCCAGGGCTAAGGTCACGATGCCTACCACCGCCAGCTGGCACACACCCAGGCCCAGGGGGTCCACCCGGGGATCCCGGACGGCCTTCTCCGTGATCAGCAGGTCCACGGCGTAGCACAGGGGGGTAATGAGGCAGATCAGGTCCCCGGAGGCGGGCCGCAGCTCCCCGTTCAGGGTCAGCAGGGCCATGCCCACCGTGCACACCACCAGCGCCGCCCCCAGCTTCCAGCCGGGCCGCTGCCGGAAGAACAGAAAGCCCAGCAGCGGGGCGAAGATCACCTGCAGGGCGCAGATGAACGCGGCGTTTGACAGGGAGGTGCGGGTGATGCCGTAGTTATAGGCCACATAGGTCCCCGCCAGGGCCAGGCCCACGATGAGGCTGTACCATAGGGTGGTGCGGTTGATGTGGACCACGTGCTTCCAGAAGATCAGCCCCAGCACCAGAAACGCCACAATAAAGCGGAAGGCGTTCAGGGTCATAGGCGGCAGATCCGCCAGGCAGATATCCGTCAGATAATAGCTGGCGCCCCAGAAAAAGGTGGTCATCACCAGCAGCAGGTCGGCGCGGCGTTGCTTGTTCATGTCTGTGTTCTCTCCTACCGAAAATCTTCACTAACATCCCATTATACCACAGATCATCCGGCAAGAAAACAGCTTTTTTCGCTTTTTGCGGCTATTTCCACAGGCCCACATATCCCTCGTCGTGGAGCTGCTTGACAAACAGCAGCGCCATAGGCAGCAGGATCATCCCCGCCACGCCCAAGGCCCGGAACCCGGCGTACATGGCCGCCAGAGCCGCCAGGGGAGGCAGGCCCGCCTGGGCGGCCATGACCTTGGGCTCCAGAAGGCTGCGCACGGCGGAGATCACCGCATACAGGGCCGCCAGGGCCACCGCCCGGGGGGCCTGCCCCGCCAGCAGACACACCGCCGCCCAGGGCAGCAGCACCGTGCCGGTGCCGAACACCGGCAGGGCGTCCACCAGCGCGGTAACGGCGGCCAGCAGCAGGGCATACCGCTGGCCCATCAGCAGGAACCCCGCCAGCAGCTCGCAGAAGGTGACTCCCAGCAAAATCGCCTGGGCCCGGCACCATTTCCCCAGGGTGGACAGCAGATTGGCCTTGACCCCTCTGGCCCGGTCCAGCCGGTGCTCCAGCTGCCGCCGGAAAAAGGCCATCACCCGGGGATAGCTGCCGGCGGTGAAGAACACCGCCAGGGCCGTGGTGCCGCAGAACAGGAACACCCCCGCCAGGGCCGCCGCCGCTGTAATGCAGGCCCCGCTGGCTCGCTGGGCCACTCCCGCCGCCAGGGTCCCCAGCAGGGCGGGGACCTCCTCCAGCCAGCTCCGCAGCCCCTGGGGACAGGCGGCGCAGAAGTCCTCCAGCCGCTGCCGCAGGTTCTCCGTCATGCCCGGCAGCCCCGCCAGAAGCCCGGGGAGCTGCCCCAGCAGCTCCGCCGCCTGACGGATCAGCTGCCACACGATCACCGCCGCCAGCGCCAGTATGGCCCCGGTGACGGCGATGGTCACCACCGCCGCCGTGAACCCCCGCTTCAGGCCCATCCGGCGGCGGCACCAGGCGATCACCGGCTCCACCGCCGCCGCCAGGGCTAGGGCCAGCAGAAACGGCAGCAGCCACCGCAGCAGATACCGCACCCCCAGCCACAGCAGCACCGCCCAAACGGTCCAATAGGCAGTCCGCACCAAAAAAGCCCGCTGCTTTTCCTGCATTTTTGTATGCTCCCTCCCACGAAAACAGTTGTGTTTTGTCAAACAACATGGTATGATAATGGCCAAAAGAAACGGCGGGGCCGCGTCTCCGCCGGACACATCAGCGGAGGTTTACGGCCATGAGCAATCAGAAGTATTACATCGTATCGGCAGAAGCCCTGCCGGAGGTATTCGTCAAGGTGGCGGAGGCCCGCCGGATGCTCCAGGTGGGCGAGGCGGCCACCGTGGACGAGGCGGCCCGGATGGTGGGCATCAGCCGCAGCGCGTTTTACAAGTATAAGGACGCCGTGCAGCCCTTCCAGGACATGAAGGCCGGCCACATCATCACGTTTTACGCCCTGCTGAAGGACAACCCCGGCGTGCTGTCCAACTTCCTGTCTATTTTTGCCAATTCCGGCGCAAATATTCTCACCATCAACCAGACCATCCCCACCAACGGCTGCGCCGGCGTCACCATCTCCGCCGAGACCCGGGACATGGTGGAGGATCTGGAGTCCATGATGACCCGCATCTCCGCCGCCGAGGGCGTGCTGAAGTTCGAGGTCCAGGCCGCCTGACGCCGATTATAAGCGTATACATCAATATGCGCGGATAGAATGACCCCGCCTGAAAAGCCTCGCAGAGTTTGCCGCCCGCGCGCGGCAGACTGCAAGCCTTTTGCCAAAAAGGGCTTTGCCCTTTTTGGCAAACAAAACCCCGCTCTGCCATCCGGCAGGGCGGGGTTTTGTGTTTATATTTTACTTTTTCTTGCCGCCGTGGGTAGCCTTCATGCGCTTTTCGTGGTTGAGAATGGTCTTGCGCATACGCAGGCTCTCGGGGGTGACCTCCAGCAGCTCGTCATCGGCCAGGAACTCCAGGCACTGCTCCAGGCTCAGCTTCCGGGGCGGCACCAGGCGCAGGGCCTCGTCGGACCCGGCGGCCCGCATGTTGGTCATCTGCTTCTTCTTGCAGACGTTGACGGTGATGTCCTCCTGCTTGGGGGACACGCCCACGATCATGCCCTCATACACCTTGACGCCGGGGCCGATGAACAGGGCGCCCCGCTCCTGGGCGTTGAACAGTCCGTAGCTGACGGACTCGCCGGTCTCGAAGGACACCAGGGAGCCGGTGTTCCGGCGGCTCAGGTCGCCCTTATAGGGGGCGTAGCTGTCGAACACGGAGGCCATGATGCCCTCGCCCCGGGTATCCGTCAGGAACTCGTTGCGATAGCCGAACAGGCCCCGGGCGGGAATCAGGAACTCCAGCTTCATGCGGCTGCCCACGGGGGTCATCTCAATCAGGTCGCCCTTGCGGGAGCCCAGCTTCTCGATGACCGCGCCCACGGACTCGCTGGGCACGTCGGCCACCAGCCGCTCGATGGGCTCGCACTTCTTGCCGTCGATGGTGCGGTACAGCACCCGGGGGGGCGACACCTGGAACTCATAGCCCTCCCGGCGCATGGTCTCGATAAGGATGGACAGGCTCATCTCGCCCCGGCCCGCCACGTTGAAGGCGTCGGTGGCGCCGTCGATCTCCGTCACCCGCAGGGACACGTCCTTCAGGGTCTCCCGGAACAGGCGGTCCCGCAGCTGGCGGGAGGTGACGAACTTGCCCTCGCGGCCGGCATAGGGAGAGTCGTTGACGGAGAAGGTCATCTCCATGGTGGGGGCGGAAATTTTCACAAAGGGCAGAGGCTCCACGCAGTCGGGGGCGCAGATGGTGTCGCCGATGGTAATGTCGCCGATGCCGGACATGGCGATGATGTTGCCGGCGGTGGCCTCGGTGATGGGCTGCTTGCCCAGGCCCTGGAACTCGTACATGGACACGGCCTTGGCCTTCTTGGCCGGGGCGTCGGGGTCGTGATAGTTGCACACGGCGATTTCCTGATTCTGCTTCAGGACGCCGCGCTCCACCCGGCCGATGGCGATGCGGCCCACGAACTCGTTATAGTCGATGGCGGACACCAGCATCTGGAAGGGCTGGTCCAGGTCCGCCTCCGGGGCGGGAATATAGCTGAGGATGGTGTCGAACAGGGGCTTGAGGTCCGTGCCCGGCACGTCGGGGGAGTAGGACGCGACGCCCTGGCGGGCGGAACAGAACAGCATGGGGGAGTCCAGCTGCTCCGGGGTGGCGTCCAGGTCCAGCAGCAGCTCCAGCACCTCGTCGATGACCTCATGGATGCGCTGGTCGGGCCGGTCGATCTTGTTGACCACCACGATGACCCGGTGACCCAGCTCCAACGCCCGGCTGAGGACGAAGCGGGTCTGGGGCATGGGGCCCTCGGCGGCGTCCACCAGCAGGATCACGCCGTTGACCATCTTCAGGATGCGCTCCACCTCGCCGCCGAAGTCGGCATGGCCCGGGGTGTCCACGATGTTGATCTTGGTGTCGCCATACTGGATGGCGGTGTTCTTGGCCAGGATGGTGATGCCCCGCTCACGCTCCAGATCGTTGGAGTCCATGACCCGCTCCACCGTCTCCTGGTTCTCGCGGTACACGCCGCCCTGCTTGAGCATCTGGTCCACCAGGGTGGTCTTGCCGTGGTCCACGTGGGCGATAATGGCTACGTTTCTCAGTTTTTCGTTCTGCAAAGGTAAAACCCCTTTCTTTTGGGTATAAAACTTCATGCGTGAGCACTGCACCACGAAAATGCGCAAATGTTAGTGCATGAAGTTTTTGTGCATCATTTCCGGTTGCCCCACAGGGGCGAGGAAATGGCACATTTCTTGTTTTGCTATGCTTTTGCATAGCAAAATTCATGCACTGTGCGGCGCACCACGAAAACAGGCAAACTCTTCTGTGCATGAAGTTTTGTGCATCATTCCCGGTTGCCCCGAAGGGGCGAGGGAATGGCACATTCTATTTTTTGCTATGCTTTTGCATAGCAAATCTCTCAACCTTTACATTATATGCCCTGATTTTTTCAATTGCAAGAACTTTTTGCGAATTCCGGCGTTTTTATGGATTTTGCTTTTTCTTCGGGCCGGAATGTGTTATAGTGGTGGTGAAAAGGGGGAGAAAGCATGGATGAACAGGCGCTGCGGCGCAGAATAGCGGCCCACCGCACCACCCTGCAGCAGGCACGGGGGGAATACGCGGTGCTGGTGCCCCTGGTGGAAACGCCCCGGGGGCTGAGCCTTTTATATGAGGTGCGCCCGGCGAAGCTGCACCACCACAGCGGGGAGGTGTGCTTCCCCGGCGGGCGGATGGAGGCCGGGGAGACGCCCCGGCAGTGCGTCCTGCGGGAGACCTTCGAGGAACTGGGCCTTCCGGCGGAGGCCATTGAGATTTTCGGGGACCTGGACTTTCTGTACCTGCGGTCCGAGGGGCTGATGTATCCGGTGCTGGGCCGGGTGGACCCGGCGGCGGTGCTGCACCCCAGCCCCGACGAGGTGCAGGACACCTTCACGGCGCCCCTGTCCTGGCTGGCGGCCCATCCCCCGGCCATCTACCGCTATCCCCTGCGGCCGGAGATCGGGCCGGACTTCCCCTATGACCGGGTGGGAGCCTCCGCCGGATATCCCTGGCAGGCCGGGCGCATGGAGGTGCCGGTGTATGAGGGGCTGCCGCATCCCCTGTGGGGGCTGACGGCCCGGATCACCTGGTGGCTGCTGGAGCAGTACGGGGACATATTGACAGATATGGTATAATGTATCCTGGCTGAATATATAGAAAACGAGGAAACTGCTATGGAATTTACACAGGGCGCGCCCTTTGACAGCTTCGGCCTGTCCGAGGCCACCATGCGCGCCATAAGGAACAAGGGATATGAGATCAGCACCCCCGTCCAGGCCGGGTGCATCCCCCCCATGCTGGAGGGGAAGGACGTCATCGCCAAGGCCCCCACCGGCACCGGCAAGACCATGGCCTTCGGCATCCCCATCATCGAGCGCATCGACCCGGAAAGTGAGGAAGTCCAGGCGGTGATCCTGGCCCCCACCCGGGAGCTGGCCATGCAGATCACCGACGAAATGCGCCAGATCGCCGTGTGCCATGAGGGGGTCCGCCTGGTGTGCCTGTACGGCGGCCAGCCCATCGGCAAACAGATCAACGCCCTGAAGCGGCGGCCCCAGATCGTGGTGGCCACCCCGGGCCGCCTGTCCGACCATATGAAGCGCCGCACCGTCACCCTGGGCCAGGTGCAGACCGTGGTCCTGGACGAGGCGGACCGCATGCTGGACATGGGCTTTATCCACGATGTGACCCGGATTCTGGACAAGATCCCCCATCGGAAGAATCTGGGGATGTTCTCCGCCACCATCTCCCGGGAGGTCATGGACATCTCCTGGGTGTATCAGCGGGACCCGGAGGAGATCACCGTCCAGGCCACCCGGGAAAACAAGCCCGATATCCTGCAATACCGCATCGAGGTGCCGTCTGACAAGAAGGTGGACGCCATCGCCTCCATCATCCGCGCCCAGCAGCTGGACCGGGTCATCTGCTTCTGCAACACCAAGGGCTCCACCGAGCGGCTGACCAAGTTCCTGCAGCTGCGGGGGCTGGACGCCCAGTGTATCCACGGCGACATCCCCCAGCGCAAGCGGGAGGAGGTCATGGCCCGCTTCCGGGACGGACAGCTCCATGTGTTCGTGGCCACGGACGTGGCCAGCCGGGGCATCGACGTGGACGACGTGGACGCGGTGTTCAACTTCGAGGTGCCCGAGGAGAACGAATATTACATCCACCGCATCGGCCGCACCGGCCGGGCCAAAAGGCACGGCGTGGCCTATACCCTGCTGTCGGACTTCCCCTCCCGCATGCGGCTGGACGACATTGCCCGCAACACCCGCAGCCAGATCATCCCCGCCACCCTGGAGGAGGACGGCCGGGTGACCCCTGCGGAGCCCAAATCAAAGTAAGGAGCGTGGCCCCTATGAAACGACGGATACGGTACATGGCCCTGGTGCTGGTGCTGTGCATGCTGGCCCTGACCGGCTGCGCCCAGCCGCGGGACACCATGACCCTGCGGGTGTGCCTGGACGCCGCCCCGGCCACCCTGGACCCCGCCATGGCCTCCTCCGACGCTGAGCGCACGGTGGTGGCCCACCTGTTTGAAAATCTCATGAAGCTCTCCCGGGGGGAGGACGGCGGCATCCAGCCGGTTTACGCCGCCGCCAAATCCTACACCGTGGAGGACAACCTGGACGGCACCGAGACCTATACCTTCACCCTGCGGCAGAACGTCCGCTGGTCCGACGGGCAGACCGTCACCGCCCACGACTTTGTCTATGCCTGGCAGCGGCTGGCGGACCCGGCCACCGGCTCCCCCCATGCGGCCCTGCTGAACATGGTGGCGGGCTTTGACCAGGTGCAGGCCAAGCAGGACGGAAGCCTTCTTCAGGTGTCCGCCCCGGACGACTTCACCTTCGTGGTGAAGCTCTCCTATAAGTGCGCCTATTTCCTGACGGATGTCTGCGCCGGGACGGCCACCATGCCGGTGCGCAGCGACGCGGCGGAGCGGGAGGACTGGTCCCTGCACTCCGAGACCCTGCTGACCGACGGCCCCTATCGGGCCACCGGCTGGAACGAGACGGGCCTCACCGCCCAGGCGGCCGACGGGTACTATGACGCCCGCCGCCTGGGGCCGGACGTGCTGGAGTTCCGGTTCGAGACGGACGGCCAGACCCGGGCGGACCTGCTGTCCGGCGGCGACGTGGACTTTGCCATGAACCTGCCGGAGGGCGACACCTCCGATCCCTATCCCCAGACCACCCTGCTGCTGCTGAACCAGCGGACCGGCAGTCTGGAAAGCGAGTCCCTGCGCCGGGCCCTGGCCCTGGCCATCGACCGGAACGCGCTGACGGAGGACCAGCCTCTGGACCCCGCCCAGGGCATTGTCCCCCCGGGGCTGCGCAACACCATGGGCGGCGACTTCCGCCAGGGCAGCGGCAGTCTCATCGACAATGAGCCCGATAACTACGAGGCCCTGTGCCAGCAGGCCAGGACCCTGCTGGAGGAGGCAGGCGGCGTGAAGGCCGCCGGGCAGATCACCCTGCTGTATGACAGCACCGACGAGACGGCAGCCCAGACCGCCGCCGCTGTCCAGGACGCTTGGAAGCAGAAGCTGGGGCTCATCGCCATCCTGCGGGGGGCCACGGCCCAGGAGCTGGCGGACGCCCTGAACCAGGGCGAGTTTATGGTGGCACTGACCACCGTCACCGCCGACCGGGGCGATGCCTCGGGCCTGCTGTCCCTGTGGGAAAGCGGCAATGGGTACTTCTATTCCACCGCCTATGACATGCTGCTGCGGGCGGCGGACGCCTCCGGCCATGTGGAGGTCCGGGACGCCTATCTGGAGGACGCCGAGGCCATGCTGGTGGAGGACGGCTGGGTCATCCCCCTGTACTATGTCCACCGTCACAGCGGCCTGGCCCAGCAGCTGACGGCCCCGCTGTACGACGGCACCGGCGTGTACCGGTTCTCCGCCGTTGTGCGCCAGACGCCGCAGTAAACCACGGGATTCGGGAGGAAGCATCATGAAGGAAACCGTACTGCTTACCGGCGGAGCCGGGTTCATCGGGTCCCACATCGCGGTGGAGCTGCTGCAGCGGGACTATGACGTGGTCATCGCCGACGACCTGTCCAACAGCCGCCCGGACGTGCCGGAGCGCATCGAAAAAATCACCGGCCGGGCCCCGGTGTTCTATCGGATGGACGTGTCGGACCGGCAGGCCCTGGACCGGGTGTTCCGGGCCCATGACATCGCTGCGGCGGTGCACCTGGCCGGATACAAGGCTGTGGGCGAGTCCGTGCAGAAGCCCCTGGCCTATTACCGGAACAACCTGGACACCACCCTGGCCCTGCTGGAGGTGATGGCGGACCACGGGGTCCACCGGCTGATCTTCAGCTCCTCCGCCACGGTGTACGGCAATGCGGAGGCCCCCTGCCGGGAGGATATGCCCACCGGCGGCTGCACCAATCCCTACGCCTGGACCAAGCTGATGATCGAGCAGATCCTGCGGGACGCCGCCAAGGCGGACCCTTCTCTTGCGGCGGTGTGCCTGCGGTACTTCAACCCCGTGGGGGCCCACGAAAGCGGCCTCATCGGCGAGCTGCCCAACGGCATCCCCAACAACCTCATGCCCTATATCACCCAGACCGCCGCCGGTATCCGCCGGGAGCTGACGGTGTTCGGCAACGACTATCCCACCCCTGACGGCACCGGCGTCCGGGACTATATCCATGTGGTGGACCTGGCCCGGGGCCATGCGGCGGCTCTGGACTACTCCCGGAGCCATCCGGGCTGGGAGGCCATCAACCTGGGCACCGGACGGGGCAGCAGCGTGCTGGAGATCGTGGAGACCTTCCAGCGGGTCAACGGCGTGGCGGTGCCCCACCGCATCGGCCCCCGCCGCCCCGGGGACCTGCCCACCTGCTATGCCGCCACGGACAAGGCCGCCCGCCTGCTGCACTGGCACGCGGAAAAGGACCTGGCGGATATGTGCCGGGATTCCTGGCGCTGGCAGCAGAGCCAGCAGTGACCCCATCTGTTCCCGGGCCGGTATAGGCGCTGCCTGTACCGGCCCGCAGCGCTTTCAAAAAAGGAGAATTTTGCTATGCCCATTCGTTCCAGGGCCGCTGCTGCGGCCGTGCATATCCTGACCGCCCTGTGCGCCGCCGTGGGGGTGGTGCTGCAATGCGGCTTCTTCGGCGGAAGGCTGAACCTGGCCGCCCTGCAATACTTCACCCTGATGAGCAACATCCTGTGCGCCGTGTATTTTGCCGGAGCCGCCGTCCGCACCCTCCGCCGGGGGGACACCTGGCTGCCGGTGTGCAAGGGAGCCCTGGTGATGGCCATGGCCATCACGGGCATCACCTTCCACCTGTTCCTGGCCGCCGGGGACTTCAACATGGGCCCCACCCAGCTGATTACCAACCACCTGCTCCACACCGCCGCCCCGCTGCTGACGGTGCTGGATTGGCTGCTGTTTGACGAAAAGGGGCACTATCGCCGGTTTGAACCCTTCCTGTGGGGTATTTTCCCAGCGGCCTACTTCGTATACACCATGATCCGGGCCCGGGTCAGCAGCTTCCGGTTTTATAACGGCTCGCCGTACCCCTACCCCTTCATGGACGTGGACGCTCTGGGCTGGGGCAAGGTGCTGCTGATCTTCCTGGCCATGGCCGCAGCCTTCCTGGCCCTGGGCTATGTGCTGGTGTGGATTGACCACCTCCTGGCCCGGCGGCAGAAGCGATGACCGGCCGCCGGGACCCGGCCCGGGATATGGAGGCCGCCCGGGCCATCGCCCGGCAGGCCGCCGCCCTGGGAGGCCGGGCCTACTATGTGGGCGGCTTCGTCCGGGACCGGCTGCTGGGCCGGGAGAACACCGACGTGGACATCGAGGTCCACGGCCTGACCCCCAGCCAACTGGAGGAGATCTTAGACGGCCTGGGAGGCCGCCTGGAGATGGGGGCCAGCTTCGGGATCTACGGCCTGAAGGGCTATGGCCTGGACATTGCCATGCCCCGGCGGGAGCGGGCCATTGGCCGGGGCCACCGGGATTTCGACGTGACCGTGGACCCCTTTCTGGGCACGGAGCAGGCCGCCCGGCGGCGGGACTTCACCATAAACGCCCTGATGGAGGACGTGCTGACCGGCCGGGTGCTGGACCATTTCCGCGGCCTCCGGGACCTGCGCCGGGGCGTGCTGCGGCATGTGGATGACCGGACCTTTCCGGAGGACCCTCTGCGGGTGCTGCGGGGGGCCCAGTTTGCCGCCCGGTTCGGGTTCACCGCGGCCCCGGAGACCATCGCCCTGTGCCGGGGCATCGACCTGTCCGCCCTGCCGCCGGAGCGGGTGGAGGGGGAGTTGCGCAAGGCCCTGCTTCAGGCGGACCGCCCCTCGCTGTTTTTCGAGACCCTGCGGGACATGGGCCAGCTGTCCCACTGGTTCCCGGAGGTGGAGGCCCTGATGGGCGTGCCCCAGGAGCCGCGCTTTCACCGGGAGGGGGACGTCTGGACCCACACCATGCTGGTGCTGGACCAGGCGGCGGCTCTGCGCAGCCGGGCCCGGCAGCCCTTTCCCTTCATGCTGGCAGCCCTGTGCCATGATCTGGGCAAACCGGCCGCCACCGAGTATGTCCGGGGCCGCATCCACGCCTATGACCACGAGTCGGCGGGGGTGCCCCTGGCGGACGCCCTGGTGCGGCGGATCGTGGGGGAGAAGGCGGCAGCGGCCTATGTGCGGAACATGGTGCAGCTGCACATGAAGCCCAACGCCCTGGTGGGGGCCGACGCCTCCGTCAAGGCCAGCAACCGGATGTTTGACCAATCACTGGAGCCAGAGGACCTGATCCTTCTGGCCTCGGCAGACGGCCGGGGCACCCATAGCCTGTGGCCCTGGGAGGATACGGAGCCGTGGCTGCGGCAACGCCTGGCCCTGTACCGGGAGCTGATGGCCCGGCCCCAGGTCACCGGGGCGGACCTCATCGCCGCCGGTCTCACGCCGGACAGCCGCTTCCGGGAGCTGCTGGCCTATGCCCACAAGCTCCACCTGGCGGCGGTGCCCCACGACAGCGCCCTGAAGCAGACCCTGGCCTATGCCCGGAAGCTCCGCGTCACAGAAAATTAACTTGCAAAAGAACCCCTCCTGTGGCATGATAAACAAGATGTTATCATGCCGCAGGAGGGATTTTTATATGCGCATCACCGTCATCGGCTGCGGGCGCTGGGGCTCGCTGATCGCCTGGTATCTGGACCGCACCGGCCACGCCGTCACCCTGTATGGCCGCCCCGGCTCCCGGCATATGCAGCGCTTTCTGGCCACCCGCCGCAACGACCTGCTGGAGCTGCCGGAAAGCATCCGGCTGTCCACGGACCTGTCCTGCGTCCGGCAGGCGGAGATCGTGGTGATCTCCATCGGCTCCCAGGGGCTCCAGGGCCTGATGGACCAGCTGCGGCCCCTGGCCCTGCGGGATAAGATCTTCGTTTTGTGCATGAAGGGCCTGGAGCAGGGGACAGGCCGCCGCCTGAGCCAGATCGCCCAGGAGAATCTGGACCCCTCCAACGCCGTGGCGGTATGGCTGGGCCCGGGCCATGTGCAGGAGTTTTACCGGGGCATCCCCAACTGCATGGTCATCGACAGCAGCCGGGAGGACGTGAAGCGCCTGCTGGTGCAGTCCTTCTCCAGCGACCTGATCCGCTTTTACTATGGGGAGGACCTCATCGGCAACGAGGTGGGGGCCGCCGCCAAAAACGTGGTGGGCATCGCCGCCGGATTTTTAGACGGCAAGGGCCTGTCCAGCCTGAAGGGGGCCCTGATGAGCCGGGGCACCCGGGAGGTAGCCCGTCTCATCCAGGCCATGGGCGGCAGCCAGCTGTCGGCCTATGGCCTGTGCCACCTGGGTGACTATGAGGCCACGGTGTTCTCCCGGTACAGCCACAACCGGCAGTTCGGCGAGTCCTTCATCCGGGGAGAGACCTACACGGACCTGGCGGAGGGATACTACACCGTGGAGGCCCTGGTGCTGCTGGGGGAGCGCTATGGCGTGGAACTGCCCATCTGCCAGGCGGTGCACCGCATCCTCTACTGCGGCGCGGACCCCATGGCGGAGCTGCGCACCCTGCTGGACCGGGACCTGACCCGGGAATTCGGCGAATCCTGAACAGATGGCTTTTCCCAAAAGCCTCGCAGAGTTTGCCGCCCGCAGGCTGCAAGCTGCCCGAACCCCCTGTATCCTATGGGATACAGGGGGTTCGGCTTTATGCTTCTTCCCCGCTGAGCTTTCCGTCCTGCATATGCAGCCGGATATCGGCGGCCTCGGCCACCTTGGGATCGTGGGTCACCACGATGACGCAGCGCTCCTCCTGGTGGGCCAGCCGCTGGAGAGTCTCCACGATCATCCGCCCGTTGTCGCTGTCCAGACTGCCGGTGGGCTCGTCGGCCAGGATCACCCGGCTGCCCGCCGCCAGGGCCCGGGCGATGGCCACCCGCTGCTGCTCGCCGCCGGACAGCTGATTGGGCAGCTTCCGGAAATACGACTCCCGGATGCCCATATCCGTCAGCCGCTGCCGGGCCAGCTCCAGGGCCTTCTCCTTGTCCATTTTCTGCAGCCGCAGGGGATAGCACACGTTTTCCTCCGCCGTCAGCAGCGGAAACAGGTTGAAATCCTGATAGATCACCGACACCGTGTCCCGCCGCAGGGCGCTGCGGTCCATGAGCCGGATGGGCTGCTCGTCCAGGGTGATCTCCCCCTCCGTGGGCAGCTTCAGCCCCGCTAAAAGGCTCAGCAGCGTGGATTTGCCGCTGCCGGAGGCCCCCATGATGGTGTACAGGGTCCCGTCGTGGAAGGTATAGCTGACGCCGTCCACGGCGGTGACCCGCTGATACTTCCCGGCATAGGTATAGGTAACGTTTTGCAGCTGGATGTTCATATTTATTCCCTCCCCAGATTTGATTCCAGAAACTTTCGCCGCATGGTCAGAAGATACGCCAGGGCCGTGCCCGCCAGGTTCATCACCCAGAAGCCCGCCACCGGCCCCCAGGCCGGGGCCGTCCGGAAGGCCAGCCAGAAGCCCCCTGCGCCGATGATCACCCCCAGCAGACTGAGGATGCCGTGCTCCGTCAGGGCCCACACTAAGATGCTGCCCCGGCTCTGGCCCAGGATGAACTGCAGCTTCAGCTCCCGGCTGCGGTGGCGCAGCAGCAGGATGCTGAACACCGCCCCCACTCCGAAGGAGGCCAGCCCCAGCAGCCACGACACCAGCCCCAGCAGCCGCTGGTTCTGCTGCAATTGCTCCACGGTTTTCACCAGCACGTCGTCATAGATGGCCAGGGCGAAGGGATAGGTGCGGTACAGCCGGGACCCCTCCCAGGGCACCGGGGTGCCGTCCTTGGTGGGGGCCACGAAATAGCGGCTGGCGTACCCGTCCCAGAACTCGCCGATCTTCCGGTTGTCCGCCATGGCGGCGGACAGACTGTCCAGCGTCAGACCGCCGTAGGTCTCCTCACACAGCTGCCGCACCACCCACCAGGAGCAGTACAGCCGCCCGGACCCGCCGGTATAGGTCCCCGCCGCCAGGAAGCGGTGCTGGATGTTGTCCCCCTCCACCCCGGTGAACTCCAGGGTCACATAGCCGTCCCCGTCCACCAGATGCGCCTGCTCCTCCGGCAGCAGCAGGGAGAAGCCCCGCCCCCGGAACATATCCTCGCCGAAGCCCTCCCGCCAGATGACGGTGCAGCCCGAGGAGGCCAGCAGGGAGCTGTCCGCCTTCAACCCGGTGACGCCGCTGAGGGTCAGCCGGTCCTGGCCGCCGGGGGTGGTGCAGTACACCGTGGACCGCACCTGCACATCCCGGACATAGGGGGCGAACAGGTCGTTGTCCTGGAAATTGCCGTAGGTCTTTTCCCCGTCGAACAGCCGCAGCACCCAATCCGGCAGGTTCAGCTGGTCCGACTGGGTCCCCGTGAGATTGGTGACGCTGCACCGGACCTCCAGATTGTCATAAACCTCCTCAATGCGTGCGGCCATCTGGTCCCGGGACCGCTGGAGCATACACAGGGCCAGGGAAAACGCCAGGGCCGTCAGCACCACCACCAGGCACAGGCTGGTGCGCTTGCGCATCTGCTTGAAAAAATAGGGCGTCATAGGCGGTCCTCCTTTCGCCTTTTGATTTGCTTATTCCGCCTTGCGGATACCCCGCTGTGCGGTGGATACGCTGACCAGGGCAATCACCGCCAGGGCGATGGCCAGGGCCCCGGCGCACAGGGCGACGGTCTGGCCAACGGACACCTTCAACGTTAAATCAGAGCCGGTCAGGGCCTGGATTTTGTCCGTGGCCCAGGACATACCGGGGATGCTGA
>ENA-ORSG01000797-ORSG01000797.1-human-gut-metagenome-genome-assembly--contig:-NODE-797-length-25112-cov-7.549188_pt1 | contig 25112 bp, 20 predicted proteins | sample MGYA00242189_ERZ509156 | MGnify/ENA primary metagenome ERZ509156 (study PRJEB26280, sample SAMEA2338666) | human gut metagenome | biome: human gut; feature: human-associated habitat; material: faeces...
GGCTGGCGCAGCACTTCGAGGCTCTCGCGGGAGAACTCGGGCAGTTCGTCGAGGAAGAGGACGCCGCAGTTGGCCAGACTGCACTCGCCGGGGCGGAACTGCGCCCCGCCGCCCGCCAGCGCAGCCGAACTGGCCGAGTGGTGGGGGCTGCGGAAAGGCCGTGCCGTCACGAGGCCCCGGCCTGCGGGCATCTGCCCGGCGATGGAATAAATTTTCGTCGTCTCCACGGCTTCTTCCCGGGTCAGGGGCGGCAGGATGCCGGGCAGGCGGCGGGCCAGCATGGACTTGCCGGAGCCGGGGGAGCCGATCAGCAGCACGTTGTGGCCCCCGGCGGCGGCTACCTCCAGGGCGCGCTTGACGTTCTCCTGGCCCATGACGTCGGCAAAGTCCGGCAGAGGCCGGGACACCGGCGAGGGGGTCCAGGGGGTCTGGGGGGCGATGGGGGCGTCGCCGGTAAGGTGGGCCACCAGCTGGGCGATGTTTTCCACCGGATAGACGGTGATCCCCTGGGCCAGGGTGGCCTCCGGGGCGTTCTGGGCGGGGACAAACAGCTGGCGGATGCCCAGCCGGGCGGCGCACAGGGCCATGGGCAGGACCCCCGTCACCGGGCGCAGCGCGCCGGTAAGGCTCAGCTCCCCTAAAAACGCCGCGTCCTCCGGCAGGCCCTTCAGCTCCTCCGCCGCTGTCAGAATGCCCAGCAGAATGGGCAGGTCGTACACCGTGCCCTCCTTGCGCTGGCCCGCCGGGGCCAGGTTCACGGTGATGCGGCTGACAGGGAATCTGGCCCCGCAGGCCTTGATGGCGGCCCGGACCCGCTCCCGGGATTCCCGCACCGCCGCGTCCGGCAGGCCCACCACGTCGAAGGCGGGCAGTCCCCCGGACAGGAAGCACTCCACCGACACCTCGTATCCGCTGATGCCGCTGAGGCCCAGGGACCGTACCGTTACCACCATGCCCCCTCACATCCTTTCACAAAAAATACGCGTGTTCTGCGCAGCTTGTCAAAAATGGCTTTTTGACAAGCTGCGTGCGGTTTTTCAGAACCTAATAAGTTCTGAAAAACCTGTGATTGCAAACGAAAGACACCCCTGATGGGTTTCTTTCGTAACTATCTTCCTTTCCGATGGCGGAAGATTTCCAATTTTTTTCGACAGTCTCATGTTGCTTTCTGATATGTTTCATCTGTATTTTAGCACATATCCCGCCGTTTTGAAATACATTGCCAAAAAAACTTCCCGGTTGGCGTGAGAATTTTTGTGCACGATGAAGAAAAAGCCTTAATCCGTGAAAAAGGCTGATTTTTCCGTTTACAAAAAAAAGACATTGTGGTAATATACACAATGTATGGTGTTTCGTTGAGAAATCCGCGAAATGTTTTTATGAGGAGGTTCATTTATGGTAAGAAAAATGAAGTCCATGGATGGCAACAACGCTGCGGCGCACGTGTCCTACGCGTTCTCTGAGGTTGCGGCCATCTACCCCATCACCCCGTCGTCCCCTATGGCCGACTTTGTGGACCAGTGGTCCGCCAACGGGCTGAAGAACATCTTCGGCACCCAGGTCAAGGTGGTGGAGATGCAGTCTGAGGCCGGCGCTGCCGGCGCGGTTCACGGTTCTCTGGGCGCAGGCGCCCTGACCACCACCTACACCGCATCCCAGGGCCTGCTGCTGATGATCCCCAACATGTACAAGATCGCAGCCGAGCAGCTGCCCGCCGTGTTCCATGTCTCCGCCCGTACCGTGTCCACCCAGGCGCTGAACATCTTCGGCGACCACTCCGACGTGATGGCCTGCCGCCAGACCGGCTTTGCCATGCTGTGCGAGGGCAACGTCCAGGAGGTCATGGATCTGTCTCCCGTGGCCCATCTGGCCGCTCTGGAGGGCAAGGTTCCCTTCATCAACTTCTTCGACGGCTTCCGCACCAGCCACGAGATCCAGAAGATCGCCGTGTGGGATTACGAGGATCTGAAGGATATGTGCGACATGGACGCCGTGAAGGAGTTCCGTCAGCACGCCCTGAATCCCGAGCATCCCCATATGCGCGGCAGCCATGAGAATGGCGATATCTTCTTCCAGCACCGCGAGGCCTGCAACAAGTACTACAACGCTCTGCCCGCCGTGGTGGAGAAGTACATGGACAAGATCAACGCCAAGCTGGGTACCAACTATGGCCTGTTCAACTACTACGGCGCTGAGGATGCCGACCGGGTCATCGTGGCCATGGGCTCCATCTGCGACGTGGCCGAGGAAGTCATCGACTATCTGAACGCCCACGGCGAGAAGGTCGGCCTGGTGAAGGTCCGCCTGTTCCGCCCCTTCGCTCCCGAGAAGCTCATCGAGGCTATTCCCGCCTCCGTCAAGAAGATCGCCGTTCTGGACCGCACCAAGGAGCCCGGCGCTCTGGGCGAGCCCCTGTATCAGGATGTGGTCACCGCTCTGGCCAACGCCGGACGCAACGACATCCAGGTCATCGGCGGCCGTTACGGCCTGGGCAGCAAGGATACGCCTCCTGCCTCCGTGTTCGCCGTGTATGACGAGCTCAAGCGCGACGAGATGAAGCGCCAGTTCACCATCGGCATCGTGGACGATGTGACCAACCTGTCCCTGCCCGAGGATAAGAACTGTCCCAACACCGCTGCTCCCGGCACCATCGAGTGCAAGTTCTGGGGTCTGGGCGGCGACGGCACCGTGGGCGCCAACAAGAACTCCATCAAGATCATCGGCGACCACACCGACAAGTACGTGCAGGCATACTTTCAGTATGACTCCAAGAAGACCGGCGGCGTGACCATCAGCCATCTGCGCTTCGGCGATCACCCCATCCGTTCCCCGTACTATATCAACAAGGCCGACTTCGTGGCCTGCCACAACCCCAGCTACATCACCAAGGGCTTCAAGATGGTCAACGACGTCAAGCCCGGCGGCGTGTTCATGATCAACTGCCAGTGGGACTTCGATGAGCTGAATCATCACCTGAAGGCCGATGCCAAGCGCTATATCGCCCGCAACAACATCCAGCTGTATACCATCGACGCCATTGACCTGGCCATCGAGATCGGTATGGGCAAGCGCAACAACACCATCCTCCAGTCCGCTTTCTTCTCCCTGGCCAAGGTCATGCCCGAGGAGGACGCCATCCGCTTCATGAAGGAGAAGGCCAAGGCCTCCTACCTGAAGAAGGGCCAGGACGTGGTGGATATGAACTACAAGGCCATCGACCTGGGCGCCACCGCCTATAAGAAGATCGACGTGCCCGCCGAGTGGGCCGACGCCGTGGACGAGCCCGAGCACAAGCAGCTGGAGGGCAAGCCGGAGCTTGTGAAGATGGTCAAGGAGATCCTGGAGCCTGTGGGCAAGATGGACGGCGACAGCCTGCCCGTCTCCGCCTTTGCCGATCATGTGGACGGCCAGTTCGAGCTGGGCGCCTCCGCCTATGAGAAGCGCGGCGTGGCCGTGTCCGTCCCCACCTGGGACGCCGCCAAGTGCATCCAGTGCAACCAGTGCGCCTATGTCTGCCCCCACGCCACCATCCGTCCCTTCGCTCTGACCGCCGAGGAGGCCAAGAATGCTCCCGAGGCCGCCAAGATCGTGGACGTCAAGGCCGGCAAGGGCAAGGGCACCTATCAGTTCACCATGGCCATTAGTCCTCTGGACTGCATGGGCTGCGGCGTGTGCATCGGCGCCTGCCCCGTGAACGCTCTGTCCATGGTGGCTCAGGAGGGCGAGCTGCCTCAGCAGGATGTGTTCGACTACTGCGTGGCCAAGGTCGCCGAGAAGAAGGATATGCAGGACAACACCGTCAAGGGCAGCCAGTTCAAGCAGCCCATGCTGGAGTTCTCCGGCTCCTGCGCCGGCTGCGCCGAGACCAGCTATGCCCGTCTCGTCACCCAGCTGTTCGGCGATCATATGTACATCTCCAACGCCACCGGCTGCTCCTCCATCTGGGGCGGTCCCGCGGCTACTTCCCCCTACTGCACCAACAAGGAGGGCCACGGCCCCGCATGGTGCAACTCCCTGTTCGAGGATAACGCGGAGCACGGTCTGGGCATGTTCGTGGGCCAGGATAAGATCCGCCAGGATCTGGCCGACGAGACCCGCCAGCTGATCGCCGTGGAGTGGGCCCGTCCCGAGCTGAAAGCCGCCGCTCAGGCATGGCTGGATACCATGGACGACGGCACCGCCAACGCCGAGCCCGCCCGGGCCTATGTGAAGGCCCTGGAGGAGAGCATCGCCACCGTGGAGGAGCTGGCTGCCATTCCTCAGTTCGCTGAGCACGCCGCCCAGCTGAAGGCCCAGGGCAAGCTGCTGTGCGACTGCGCCGCCTGCACCCTGGCTGCCGACATCCTCAGCAAGAAGGAATACCTGGCCAAGAAGTCCATGTGGATCTTCGGCGGCGACGGCTGGGCCTACGACATCGGTTACGGCGGCCTGGACCACGTCATCGCCAGCAAGAAGGACGTCAACATCTTCGTGTTCGACACCGAGGTGTACTCCAACACCGGCGGACAGGCCTCCAAGGCTTCCAACATCGGCCAGGTGGCTCAGTTTGCCGCTGCCGGTAAGGAGGTCAAGAAAAAGAGCCTGGCGGAGATCGCCATGCAGTATGGCTATGTGTATGTGGCCCAGGTGGCCATGGGCGCCAACCCCGCTCAGACCATCAAGGCCATCACCGAGGCCGAGGCCTATCATGGCCCGTCCCTGATCATCGGCTACAGCCCCTGCGAGATGCACTCCATCAAGGGCGGCATGATGAACTGCCAGAAGGAAATGAAGAAGGCTGTGGACTGCGGTTACTGGAACCTGTTCCGCTTCAACCCCGCTGCGGAGAAGAAGTTCACCCTGGATTCCAAGGCTCCCGCCGGCGGCTATCACGACTTCCTGATGAACGAGGCCCGCTACAGCCGTCTGACCCGCGAGTTCCCCGACCGTGCGGAGAATCTGTTCGCCCGCAACGAGGCCGAGGCCAAGGCCCGCTACGATCACCTGCTGAAGCTCATCGAAATGTACGACGACTGAGCCATACAACGAACCTTACTCATGTCATAAATAGCAGAAGCGCCGCCCGGATGGGCGGCGCTTCTGCTTGCCCCAAAAGGGCAAAGCCCTTTTGGGGCAGAAGGCTTGCAGTCTGCTGCGCGCATAATTTGTTCGCTGAAAGCGAACAAATTCCACACTTGCAGACTGAGAAGTGTTTTTGCGACGTACACGCCCAACGGAAGTCCCCTTGGGGGGCGCCGCCGCAAAAAACGGATTGCATTTGATTTGCCGCCTGCGGGCGGCAAACTCTGCGAGGCTTTTTCAAAAGCTGGCAGGACACCGGGCATTCTGTCTTGCAATCCCCGTAAAGATGCCGTATAATAGCTCTATCTGACAAAAGAGGAGGGCAACGCAATGCGCCCTGATGGAACCCGCGTAAAGGATCTGCCGCCGCTGGTGGCGGCCATCCCCTATATCATGCCCAAGCGCTACGACGCATGGAACTCCGTTACCGAGAACATCGACGAGGAGGTCATCAAGGACTTTATCCGCACCCACCGCCGGGCCGGAGTCCGGCTGAACCATATGAGCGTCATCATCTCCGCCTATTACAAGGCGGTGCTGCGCAATCCAAAGCTCAATTATTTTGTGATGAACGGCCGCATTTATCGCCGCAACCACTTCTGCGTGTCCTTCGTGATCCTGAAAAAGCAGGCCGACGGGGTGGTCAACGAGACCACGCTGAAGGTGTATCTGGACGAGAACGACACGGTGTTCACCGTGAACCAGAAGATTAAGGACGCCATCGACGCCAACAAGGCGGAGCATCAGTCCAACAGCACCGACAAATTTGCCAGGTTCATGTTCTCCGTGCCGGGGCTGCCGAAATTTGTGGTGTGGCTGGCCTATCACCTGGACAAGCACGGCCTGCTGCCCCGGAAGATCATCGATCTGTCCCCCTTCCACACCAGCATGTTCATCACCAACCTGGCCTCCATCAAGACCAGCTATATCCACCACCACTGCTATGAATTCGGCACCACCAGCGTGTTCGTGTGCATGGGCAAGCCTGTGCCCAACTACATATCCGGCGACCTGACCAAGAAGATGATGCCCATCGGCGTGGTGATGGACGAGCGCATCTGCACCGGGTATGAGTACGCCGCCTTCTGCAACGACTTCCGGCGGTATATGCGCCTGCCCCGGATGCTGGAGTATCCCTTCTGCCAGGAGGAGCCCGCCAAGGAACCGTCTCAGGAGACCGCTGCCGTGTGAAAAAAATCATCCCCGGAAAGCTATGCTTTCCGGGGATGATTTTTGCGCTTTACAGCCAGGTCTCCGGGGCGGCGGCGCGGAGGAACAGGGCCAGGGCCAGCAGATCGGCGCTGCCGCCGGGGCTTAGGCGTCGGGCGATGAGATCATCGTCCAGGGCCTCCAGCGCCGGGGGCAGGGCCTCCTCCGGTAGTCGCAGCAGCTCCGCCGCCCTCCGGCGGACATAGGCCAGCCCCTGGGGGCCGCCCCGATAGACCAGGGTGCTGTCGTCCAGCCGGGACATGGCCCACACCAGGGCCGACAGCGGCCCGGCGCTCTCCAAAATCCCCCGCATATGCCGGGCAGTGGGGAAGCCGGACACGGCCTCCTGCCGGACGCCGCCGCACTGGCTGCGGACGGCGCTGCCGTGGGTGTTTTCCGCCGGAGGCAGGGCCGCGGCTATGGCGGCGGCGGTGTCAAAGGGGTCGCCGCCCTCCGCCAGGCACCGGCCCAGGGCCGACAGCAGCAGGGCGAAGCTGTACAGCGCCCCCTTGTGGGTGTTGACGCCGCCGGTGGCGGCCAGCATGGCATGCTCCGCCTCCCGGCCCAGGCTTTGCAGCTCCCGGGGCGAGGCCCCGGCCATGCCCCGGGCGGCAAACTGCCGGAAATACGGCGCCAAGGCCCCGGCGCTGCGGTGAAACAGGGGGCGGTCCATGTCGTCATGGGCCCCGGTGTTGCGCCGGTCCACCAGGCCGGGCTTGGGGGTCAGGTCCACCTCGTCCTCCAGGGCCTGACGGGCCAGGGCGGACAGATGCCCGGCGGCAAAGTCCGCCAGGATATCCCGGGTCCTTGCCCGGATGGCGGCAAGGCCGTGGGCCCGGCTGCGGGAGCATACCGTCACCGGCCCGCCGCAGATCAGGCACCGGCGGCTCTGGGGCCGGGACAGCTTCTCCCCCTCCGGGGACAGCACGTCCAGGTCGTACAGGCGGCCCACCGCCTCCCGCTCCTCCAGCAGAAGGCAGCGCTCCTTCACCCAGGGGGCTGGGCGGTCATAGACCAGCAGGGCCTCGGGGCCGGTGGGGGCCTGGATGAGCTCCCGGTGCACCGGCTGGCCCAGGTCCCGGTCCAGCGCCGCAAGGCCCGCCTGAAAGGCCAGGCGGACCAGGGGGGCGTCCTTCACGGGACCGGCGATATTCATGGTAAAGGACAGCAGGGTCCCGCCGTATCGGGCGGCCAGCGCCCGCTGGCGCAGGACCCGGCGGTCACGGGCAAGGAGCACCTGCTCCAAAGTGATCTCGACAGTATGCATAGGTCGTCTCCGGCACCAGGGGTTGGAGCTCCGCCAGGCGGCCCTGGCGCAGCAGCTGACGCACCCGGCTGGCGCTGATGCCCTCCAGCCGGGGGATTTCTTCCACGCGAATGCCCCACTGGGGCAGCAGGGCCTGCATCCGCTGGTTATAACGGGCCGTCACCGGGGAGTAGGGCTCCTGGCCCACGAACCGCCGGGTGATGCCCAGGGCCGGGGCGATGCGCTTTCCGAACAGGGTCAGCTCCAGGTCGCACCGGGCCTGCTCCGGGTCCCCCTGGAGGAAATAGGCGGGGAAGGTGGCCCGGGAGATGATATAGTCCCCGCCGGGGACCACGTCCACGTTGGGAAGGTCCGCCGTGCCCCGGCGCACCAGCTCCAGCCGGTCCGCTGCCGGGAAATCCCCGGTCTCCTCGCTGAGGACGAACACGTACAGGTGGGGACAGCGGGCGGCAGCATATTCCACCAGGTGCCGGTGGCCCCGGGTGAAGGGGTTGGCGTGGCACACCACGGCCCCGCTTTCGCCGTCATACGCCGGAAGGGAGGCGATGTATCGCTCCACGCCGCCCCGGCGGTGCTCCATCATCAGCATATCCGCCGTTTCCGCCACCGGGAAGAAGCCCAGACTGCGGAACAGGCGGGCATTTTTCGGCTTGGTATACAGAAACGGGTGGGCCGCCCCGCCGGGCGGACTCCTCCAGCAGGGCGGTGACGATCCGGGCGCAGGCCCCGTCGCCCTCGGCCCAGGGGGCCACGGCGATCTGCTTGAGGACCCGGCCGCTGACGGACCCGCAGGCCAGCAGGGCCCCGCCGCCGGACGACAGCAGGGCCGTGCAGTCGGCGTCTCCCTCGTCCCGCAGCCCGGCGGAGGCCAGCAGGGCCTCATACGCCGGGCGCAGGGACTGGGGCAGCGCCGTTACAATACGCAGATCAGGCATCCTCGTCGATCTGGCGGATCACGTCGATGATGGTGTTGTCGCGGTACATGACCACGCCCACGATGCGGTCCTTATAGCGGATGGGATCGGGCACGCCCACGAGCTTCTCGGCCCGCTTCTGGAGCTGTTCGATGGTGAACACGTGCAGACCGGCCTTTTCCAGCTTTTCCTTCACGTCGGGCCGCCGGGGATTCACGGCAATGCCCTGGTCGGTGACCACCACGTCCACCACGTCGCCGGGGGTGACCACGGTGTTGACGCGCTTGACGATGGTGGGAATGCGGCCCCGGGTCAGGGGAGCCACCACCACGGAGAGGCTGGCACCCTCCGCCGTGTCGGGATGGCCGCCGATGGCGCCGCGGATGACGCCGTCGGAGCCGGTGAGGACGTTGACGTTGAAGTCGGTGTCGATCTCCAGGGCGGAGAGGATCACGAAGTCCAGCTGGTCCACGGCGGCGGCCACCATGTGGCTGGCGTAGTAGCTGGCGCTGATCTGGTGGTGGAAGTGATTGTTTTTCAGGCTCTTGGCGGCGTCCAGGTCGAAGCTCTGCACGTCCAGGATGCGGTCGATGAGGCCCTCCTCGTGCATGGCGGCGATCTGACCGGTGATGCCGCCCAGGGCGAAGCGGCAGTGGATATTCTGGTCGATCATCTTCTGGCGCAGGAACCGGGCGGTGGCCAGAGATGCGCCGCCGGAGCCCATCTGCATGGAGAAGCCGTCGTACAGATATCCGGCGGCCTCGATGACGTTGGCGGCGGTCTTGGCGATCAGCAGCTCCTTGGGGTCCTTGGTATAGCGGGTGGCCCCGGACATGATGCCCTTGGGGTCGCCGATGTCGTCGGTCATGACCACATAGTCCACCTCGAACTCGGGGATGGCCCAGGGGGCGTTGGGATAGGCCACCAGGTGGTTGGTAATGACGATGACGTTGTCGGCATAGGTGGCGTCGGTGCGGGCATAGCCCAGGGAGCCGCAGGCGATGCCGTCCTCGTCGTCCCGGCTGTAGCCGTTGGCGTTGCCGTAGGGGTCGCAGGAGGGAGCACCCAGGAAGGCCACGTCAATGTGCAGGTCGCCGGAGCGGATGGCGCTGGCCCGGCCGCCGTGGGACCGGAACACCACCGGGCAGTCGATCAGGCCCCGGGACACCTGCTCGGCCAGCTCGCCCCGCATACCGGAGGTCTCGATATGGGTGATGACGCCGTTCTGGATGTGGCGGATCAGGGGGGCGTGGACCGCGGCCAGGGAGCTGGCCGCCAGGGTCAGGTTTTTATAGCCCATTTCCGCCAGCTTATCCACCACGGTGTTGATGATGTGGTCGCCGTTGCGGAAGTGGTGGTGGAAGCTGATGGTCATGCCGTCCTTCAGGCCGGTGCGGCGGATGGCCTCCTCCAGGGAGGGCACCAGCTTGTTCTGACGGGTGGAGCGGGCCTGGAAGGTGGCGGTGTTCTTCTCCCGCGCGCCGTGGTACGGCCCGTGGTTGCTGATCTCGTGGATATGCGGGATCTTTTCAAGCTCGATCATGTCAAATCTCCTCCACTTCGTCGATCTTGCTGCCGGCCTCGTACAGGTCCAGCAGGCGCTTGGCCCGGGTGACCACGGGCTTGTCGATCATCTTGCCCTTGAGGCTGGCCACGCCGCTGCCCCGGGCGTTGGCCTCGGCGATGGCGTCCATAATGGCCCGGGCCTTGTTCAGGTCCTTCTCGCTGGGCATGAACACATGGTGCAGAGGCTCGATCTGGCGGGGATTGATAACGGACTTGCCGTCGAAGCCCAGCTTCTTGATGAGGGTGGCCTCGGCGATGAAGCCTTCCTCGTTGTTGACGTCGGAATACACCGTATCCAGGGCGGCGATACCGGCGGAGCGGGCGGCGTTGAGGATCATGCAGCGGGCAAACAGCAGCTCGATGCCGTCGGAGCGGGTGGTTTTCAGGTCGGTGACATAGTCCTCGGCTCCCAGAGCGATGCCGATGAGGCGGTCGCTGGCGTGGGCGATCTCGGCGGCGTGAAGCACGCCGTTGGCGCTTTCAATGGCGGCCATCATGCCGGTGGTGCCCACGGGGATCCCGGACTCCCGCTCGATGCGCTCGATCTCCCGCTCGCAGTCGATAACGTCCTGGGCGCTGTCGGTTTTGGGCAGGCGCACCACCTGGACCCCGGCCCGGACCACGGCCTCCAGGTCCTTGATACCCAGGCCGCTGCTCAGGTCGTTGATGCGGACCACGGTCTCCTTGGAGCCGAAGTGCAGGGTCTTCAGGGCGTTATACACCAGGAAGCGGGCGGTGTCCTTTTCGGTATAGGCCACGGAGTCCTCCAGGTCGAACATGATGGAGTCGGCCCCGTAGATATGGGCGTCGCGGATCATGCCGGGGTTGTTGCCGGGCACGAACATCATACTGCGGCGCAGTCTGTCTTTCACATACATGTTATTTGACCTCCCATTCATAGGCGTCGGACTGGGCGGACCGGAAAATGGCGGCGGTGACCCGGGCCCGGACGGTGCAGTCCAGGGCGCCCTTGTCCACGGCGGTGACCTCGGCATTCTCAATGCCGTAGTGGGTCAGGGTGTCCCGGATGACGGCCTCGATCTGGCGGCCGAACTGCTGAAGAACGTTGCTGGTCAGGCTGATCTGGATGCCGCCGGACTGGGCGGGCTCCAGAGTGACCATGATGTCGTTGGACTCCATGGTGCCGGCGGTGGCGGTGATAAGCAGGTTCATTTCTCTGCCTCCCTTTTTTACAGCTTCGCGGCCAGACGGTCGTGGATCGCGCCGATGAATTCGCTGCTGTTGACGGCGGTGACGGGGGTGCCCTCGTCCACCAGGCCCACCAGGTCCTTGGTCATGATGCCGTCGCCCAGGGTTTCGAAGCAGGCGGCCTCCAGCTTGTCGGCAAAGGCGGCCAGGTCAGTCAGGCCGTCCAGCTGGCCCCGCTTGCGCAGAGCGCCGGACCAGGCGAAGATGGTGGCCATGGGGTTGGTGGAGGTCTGCTCGCCCTTCAGGTGCTTGTAGTAGTGCTTGGTGACGGTGCCGTGGGCGGCCTCATATTCGGTGGTGCCGTCGGGGGACACCAGCACGGAGGTCATCATGGCAAGGCTTCCGAAGGCGGTGGACACCATGTCGCTCATGACGTCGCCGTCATAGTTCTTGCAGGCCCAGATGAACCCGCCCTGGCTGCGGATGACCCGGGCCACGGCGTCGTCGATGAGGGTATAGAAATAGGTGATGTCCAGTTCGTCGAACTTAGCTTTGTAGCTTTCAAACTCCTCCTCGAACACCTTCTTGAATTCGCCGTCATAGACCTTGGCGATGGTGTCCTTGGTGGAGAACCACAGGTCCTGCTTGGTGTCGATGGCGTACTGGAAGCAGGCCCGGGCGAAGGAGCGGATGCTCTTTTCCTTGTTGTGGGCGCCCTGCCACACGGCGGGACCGTCCACCTTCTGAACCAGCAGGGTCTTTTCCTCACCGCTCTCGCCCCGGAAGGTCATGGTGCACTCGCCGGGCTCGGTGGTGTACAGATCCACGCTCTTATATACGTCGCCATAGGCGTGACGGGCGATGGTGATGGGCTTTTTCCAGTTCTTCACCACCGGGTGGATGCTGTCGATGAGGATGGGGGCACGGAACACGGTGCCGTCCAGGATGGAGCGGATGGTGCCGTTGGGGCTTTTCCACATCTGGGTCAGCTGGGGATATTCCTCCATGCGCTGCTTGTTGGGGGTGATGGTGGCGCACTTCACGGCCACGCCCAGGCGGCGGGTGGCGTTGGCGGCGTCCACGGTGACCTGATCCTGGGTCTCGTTGCGGTGCAGCAGGCCCAGGTCATAATACTCGGTTTTCAGGTCCACAAAGGGCAGGATCAGCTGGTCCTTGATCATCTGCCACAGGATGCGGGTCATTTCGTCGCCGTCCATCTCCACCAGGGGGGTGACCATCTTGATTTTTTCCATGAGCGATATTTCCTCCTTCAATATTCCGGGGCGGTTTGTATGGTTCGGGGTGCCCGGGAGGCGGGAAGCCTCCCGGGCGGGGATGCGTTACATTCTGGCGGCGTAGTAGTTCATCAGGCAGCCGTCCAGGATGATCTCCTTCTCATCCTGGGTCAGGCCCCGGACGTGGAGCAGCAGGTCATGGGTGCTGCCGTCGCGGCAGATGACCTGGGCGGGGATGTCCTCTGCGCCGTTTTCGATGGCGGCCCGGATGCCGGGGACGAACACGCAGTCGCCGGGCTGATAGTCGAAGGGCGTGCCCTGGTCGATGGTGAAGGGCAGGATGCCCCAGTTGATGCAGTTGCTGCGATAGCGCTTGGTGGCGTATTCATAGCAGATGTTGGCGAAGCCGCCCAGCACCTTCTGGCAGGAGGCGGCCTGCTCCCGGGCGGAGCCGTCGCCGGGCTTGTTGGCAAACACGCAGGAGCCGAACTGGGTGTTCTTAGCCAGCGCCTGGGCATCGCCCACCCGACCCAGAACCTCCAGCAGACCGGCGGGGACGTCGCCCTGGCGGCGCTGGGCCTCCCGGGCGGCCACGTCCTTGGCCCGGGGGACATACTCCGGCACCCGGCGGGACAGGGTAAACTCCGCCAGGCGCAGGGGGTTGGAGCGATAGGAGGAGGTCTCGCCGGAGGGGATCAGCTCGTCGGTGGTGGTGACGGGGTCGTGGATCACGGCGGCCAGCTCCACCAGCAGGTTCTCGGTGAGATTGTACATCTTGGGCCAGTCGGTGATGTTGGGGCCCATCACCAGCTCCACGCTGGGATCGGCCTTGCCGAAGCCGTAGTACAGGCGGTTGTCATACACTTCCTTGTCGAAGTGATACTCGTGGTGAACGGGGGTATAGTCCACATCGGTGGCGGCGGTGATGCGTCCGCCATTGGCGGCGGTGGCGGCGATGGACCGGGCGTCCATCAGGCACACGGCGGCAAATTGGCCCTCACCGGGCTTGGAGCCCTCGCGGTTGGGGAAGTTGCGGGTGGTGTGCCGCAGGGACAGGCCGTTGTTGGCGGGCACGTCCCCTGCGCCGAAGCAGGGCCCGCAGAAGCTGGGCTTGATGATGGCGCCGGAGGCCAGCAGGTCGGCGGTGGAGCCCACCTTCATCAGCTCCAGGGACACGGGCACGGAGGTGGGGTACACGTCGAAGCTGAAGGCGCCGGAGCCGGTATAGTGGCCGCGGACGATATCCGCCGCCTCGGTGATGTTGTCAAACAGACCGCCGGAGCAGCCGGCGATGACGCCCTGGTCGGCCCAGACGGCGCCGTCGTGGATCTTGTCGGTGAGCTGGGGGTTGGCCTTGGGGAAGCGGCGCTTGGCGTCGGCCTCCACCTTGGCCAGCAGCTCCTGGGCATTTTCCAGGAACTCGTGGATGGTCCAGGCGTTGGAGGGGTGGAAGGGCAGGGCGATCATGGACTCCATCTTGGACAGGTCGATGGTGATCATCTTATCATAGTAGGCGTCCTGGCCGGGATGCAGGGGCTTGTAGTCCTCCGGCCGCTTGTGGGCCTCATAGAAGCCCTGGGTGACCTCGTCGGTCTCCCAGATGGAGGACAGACACGTGGTCTCGGTGGTCATCACGTCGATGCCGTTGCGGAAGTCGATGGGCAGGCTCTGGATGCCGGGGCCGGCAAATTCCAGAACGCAGTTGTTCACAAAGCCGCTTTCAAAGGTGGCCTTCACCAGGGCGATGGCCACGTCGTGGGGGCCGATGCCCTGCCGGGGCTTGCCGGTGAGGTACACCAGCACCACCTTGGGCATGGGGGTGTCCCAGGTGTTCTTCAGCAGCTGCTTGGCCAGCTCCGGGCCGCCCTCGCCCACGGCCATGGTGCCCAGGGCGCCATAGCGGGTGTGGGAGTCGGAGCCCAGGATCATGGAGCCGCACTTGGCCATCTGCTCCCGGGCGTAGGAGTGGATCACGCTCTGGTTGGCGGGGACGTAGATGCCGCCGTACTTCTTGGCGGCGGACAGGCCGAACATATGGTCGTCCTCGTTGATGGTGCCGCCCACGGCGCACAGGCTGTTGTGACAGTTGGTCAGGGCATAGGGAATGGGAAATTCCTTCATGCCGGAGGCCCGGGCCTGCTGGATGATGCCCACATAGGTGATGTCGTGGGACACCATGGCGTCAAACCGGATGCGCAGCTGCATGGGATCCGGGGACTCGTTGTGGGCCTGCAGGATCTGCCAGGCCATGGTCCGGCGGCGGGCTTCCTCCCGGTCGGTGGCTGCCGTCTCCTGGGGGACGCCGTTTACCAGGTACATGCCGTGGTCGGTGAGCTGGATCATAATAGATATACCTCCTACACATTTCCTCTGCGGCGGGCGCAGAGTCCTTCTTTTTCTGGTCCATGTTAAATGTAGCACACCCGCCCGGGGTTGTGAATCGGTTTTCCGCAAAAATCCCGCCCGGGGCGCATTTTCTCCATTAAGCACATGAAAACACCGAATGGTTTGGTAAAAATGCGTTCCGTGCAGGGCAGACTTGCAAAATGTTTCGTCAGAATAGAATCTGTAGCCCAGTTTACAAAATCACAAGGCGGGCGTCCGGTTTCATACTGCAAAACCGGCAAGGGAAATTGCACAAATTTTCCGTTTTAAGGACAAACTTGCGACACCTGTGCGTATGTGACAAACAAAAAGAGGGGGAATACACGATTCCACACTTTAACTTGACAAAGGGATTGGCGTATGATAAGCTGATAAGAGTTTACAACACGTCAACTATATAAAGGAGGTCATTTAATATGCGTGTTCGCGATATGGAGATCGGTGAGGTGCAGGAGCGGTTTGCCAACCTGGTGTGGGACCATGAGCCCATCCCCTCCGGCCAGCTGGTGAAGCTGTGCGAGCAGGAGCTGAACTGGAAAAAACCCACCACCTACACGGTGCTGCGGAAGCTGTGCGAAAAGGGGCTGTTTCAGAATGTGAACGGAGTGGTGTCCTCGGTGATGAGCCGGGAGCAGTTTGCCTCCCGCCGCAGCGAGCAGTTTGTGGACAACGCCTTCCACGGCTCCCTGCCGGCCTTTGTGGCGGCCTTTACCGCCCAGAAGGGCCTGTCTGCCCAGGAGGCGGAGGAAATTCAGCAGATGATCGACAAATTCCGGAAGGAGGAGTGACCGTGCTGAGCCGGATCTTCCTGGCGGTGGCGGGTATGAGCGCCAACGCCGGACTTCTGGTGCTGGCCATCCTGGCGGTGCGGCTGGTGACCCGGCGGCGGATGCCCAAGTGGGGCAACTGCCTGCTGTGGGGGCTGGTGGCGGTGTGCCTGATGTGCCCGGTGCTGCCGGAAAGCGTTCTCAGCGTCCGGCCCCAGCCGGGGCAGGCGGCGCTTCCCGCCGCCGCGGCCATGGAGACGGCCTCCCCCGGAGCGGGGATCACCCTGACGGACCTGGCCTGGGTATGGCTGGTGGGCATGGCGGCGGTGCTGGGCTGGGCGGCTGTGAGCTATCTGCGGCTGCGGCGGCAGGTGGCGGCCTCCATCCGGGTGGGGAAGCAGGTTTACCTCTGCGACGACATCTCCTCCCCCTTTATCCTGGGCATTTTCCGGCCCCGGGTGTATCTGCCCTCGGGGCTGGAGGGGGAGACCCTGCAAAGCGTGCTGCGCCACGAGGGGGCCCATCTGCGCCGCCGGGACCACTGGTGGAAGCCGCTGGGCCATCTGCTGGTGGCGGTATACTGGTTCCACCCCCTGATCTGGGCGGCGTATGTCCTGCTGTGCCGGGACATTGAGCTGGCCTGCGATGAGCGGGTGGTGCGGGATATGAACCGGGCCCAGCGGGCCGCCTATTCCCAGGCCCTGCTGGACTGCGCCATGCCCCGGCGGCGCAGGCTGGTGCTGTGTCCCCTGGCCTTCGGCGAGGTGGGGGTCCGGGACCGGGTGAAGTCGGTGCTGCACTATCGCCGCCCCGGGGTGTGGCTGTCGGCGGCGGCGGTGCTGCTGTGCGCCGCGCTGGCTATGACCTTTCTCACGGAGCCAAAGCCCGCCCGGACCGGGGTATCCCCGGAGGCCGCTTCCGGTCAGACGGACCCCGACCGGCTCCAGGAGGTCAGCTCCAAGGTCCTGATCGTCTCCTCCACCCTGGACCCCGCCGCCCAGCGGATCAGCTACACGGTGCAGCTGACGGAGGAGCCGGAGGACTGGATCGCCCAGAAGCAGTGGTACGGCGTGGCCAGCTACGCCGACGTGGAGATCTTCTACCCCGAGGCGGGGTCTTACTATCGGCAGACGGATGTGCCCCATCTGCGGTTTTATGAATGGGGCCTTGCCGACCAGCCCACGGACCTGGAATCCCAGCGGCCGGACACGGGCACCCGATACAATGACTACATCGTGGATTCCGTAACGGTGCTCAGCGTGGACGGGGTGCAGCACTCGACCTTCCGCCGGGTGGGCCAGTCCCTGCTGCTGGAGGAGGACACGCATTACTCCGGCGGCAGCGTGTCCTTCCAAGCCTGGCTGCAATAAGATTTATTACATAACGGAAATCAAAGAAGGGGGAAAGGCCGTATGTTTGCCAGACACGGCATTCAGAACGCCCTGCGCACCCGCAGGCGATCGGTGGCATTTCTGCTGCTGATGACCCTGCTGGTGACGCTGCTGGGCACATCCCTGGGGCTGAGCTTCGCCCTGCAGGAGACCCTGCGCCAATGCCGGGAGAATTATTCCACCATCGGACTGGTGGAGTATCTGGGCCCGGGCTATCCCTCCACCGCCCGGGTGGTGGAGGACGCCGGAGAGGTTCTGGCGGAGTTTGAAAGCAGGCTGGACCGGTCGGACCCGGCCCTGGTGGACTGGGAGCCCACCCGCATGGCCCTGGGCTATACCCCGGCGCTGGAGTCGCTGACGGACTACTCCGTGCTGGAAAACCGCTTTGCGCTGGTGATCCGGCTGACGGAGCAGGCCACCCGGCGCATCAAGGGCCAGGACCCGGATTTCTATCCGCTCCTGGACCCGGACGGTCAACTGGTCTGGCAGTGGGGCACGGGTACCCCGGACCGGGAAGTGAAGCTGCCGTATTACTATGCCAACGTCGTCGAGACCCTGTTCAGCGGCGAGCGGCTGGCTGCGAATCAGCCGGTGCTGCTGGACGTGCAGGAGGGCAGCAGCGCCGACCTGAGCCAGGATTACAATATGCCCTCGGACACCATCTGGAAGGCCGGGCACTACTATCTGGTCCAGGGGGTATACACGGAAAACAAGCTGCTGGGCTCGTCCTATAAGCAGCTGTCCCCCGCCCCCTATCAGGTCAACGGTGTGTCCCTGAGTCAGGTCAGCGCCATCGACATCACCCGGCCCGACGGCTCCTGCGCCCAGCTGGACGGCAGCACCGATATCGAGGCCGTGGGCCAGACCTTCCAGGTCACCAGCCACAGCCTGACGGCTCAGGCCACGGACCGCCCGGCGGACCTGCTGCCCTTCCAGCAGGATGAGCTGACCCTGGTCCAGGGGGACTATTACGCCGCCGGCAGCAAGGGCTGCTTGATTTCCCAGACGCTGGCCGATGACCTGGGGCTGGACGTGGGCGGCAGTCTGCCCCTGTCCCTGGCCGTCCGGGAGAACACCCTGGTCCCCTACAGCTATTGGAACAGTCAGGGCTTCGATGCCCAGGACACCTATACCGTCAGCGGCATTTTCTCCGCCAACGAGGAATACGACTCCATGGTGTATATCCCGGTGCGGGACGACGTGGACATGACGGTGAACCACTGCTCCTATACCCTGGGGCAGCTGCAAATTCGGAACGGCCAGGCCCAGGCGTATGTGGAGCGGCTGCAGCAGCAGCTGCCCGGCTCCATCCAGATCACCGTATACGACCAGGGCTACACCGCCGTGTCCCAGTCTCTGGAGGATATGCTGCGGATGGTGCAGATCATCGCCGGGGTGTGCCTGGCGGTGGGTCTGGGCTTTTTGGTGCTGTTCGGCTATCTGCTGGTGTATCGCCAGCGGGGCGTGGGCCGCACCATGATCCGCGTGGGCGCTGCCCGGCGGAACGTGCATACCTATTTCCTGTTCTGCGCCGGAACGGTGGCCCTGCCTGCGGCGGTGCTGGGATGGATCCTCAGCCGGTGCGTGGGGCTGGGCGTTCTGAAGCTGCTGGAGCTGATGCTGGAAAACGGCGCGTCGGCGGAGCTGTATTTCAGCAACACCGCCCTGGCCATGCAGCGCACGGCCACGGAGTATCTGGCAGCCCCGGGCTGGGGGATCCTGGCTCTGATCGCCCTGGCCACCCTGGTCCTGGCGCTGGTCTCCTGCCTGGTGTTCAGCGTGGTCAGCCTGGAGCGGCGGCATAAGCGCCGCCGGACTCGGCGTACCGCCCAGGGCGCCCGCTCCCGGAGTCTGAAGGGCGGAGCCCTGACCTATGCCCGGCTTTCGGCCCGGCGAGGGGGCTTCCGGTCCCTGGTGCCGGTGCTGGCGGGCATCTGCGCGGCGGTGCTGTTCTGCCAGCTGACGGGCACCGTCACCCGCTATGACCAGCAGCTGACGAAGCTACGCTCGGACAGCTCCGTCCGGGGCTTCCTGACGGATATCCGCGGCCAGTCCACCAGCGGGCTGGCCCTGGGCGACGGCGTGGTGGAGGGGATCAGCCAGATCCCCGGCGTGGCCGATGTGACCTATCTGACCACCGCGCCCTACTATTTCAACGGCTTCTACCGGGACGGCAAGTTCGCCGGAGGTCCCGGCCAGCGGGAGCAGCCCATCGGCTCCTTTGCCGCCGAGCGATATGAGGACGAGCTGCGGTCCGGGCCCAAGCTGGTGTTCACCAACAGCCTGAAGGGCGCGCCGGAGTTCCTGTCCCGCACCTCGGTGGAGGTGGAGTGGCGGGAGGGCTATGACGAGGGCTTCCTGGCCGCCGACCCCACGCTGGAGATCGACCCCAACACCGGTCACATCGTGAAGGATAAGCCGCCGGAGAACCGCTGTGTGATTCCCACGGACATGATGGACGAGTACGGCATCCGGCTGGGCGACTGGATCTGGCTGGAGACCATCACCTATCCCTACACGAACTCCAACGACACCCAGATCATCCAGGTGGCCTTCCGGGTGGTGGGAGCCTTTGTGCAGACGGGCCGGGCCAACAACATCTATGCGAACCTGGATATGCCCAAGTATTTCCTGGACCTGTCCATGGCCTCCGTTTATGAATGGAGCACCCAGGATCTGCCGGGCGGGACCATCCTCACCCGGGGCGGCATTTGTATGCGGCAGGCGTACAGCGGGGCCACATTCTCCATCCCTAGCTGCACGGACCTGACCTCCGTGAAGCAGGCCCTGCACGACATGGGCCTGTCGGAGGTGGGGCGGATCAGCAGCATCCGCAACTTCGTCATCATCAACGACGCGGCGTACCTGACCACGGAGCGGGCCGCCGCCCAGCGCCTGTGGTATATGCAGCACCTGTTCCCGGTGGTGTATGCCATCGCCCTGGGCCTGGCGTATCTGCTGGCATTTTTACAGGTGCAGTCCCGGCGGCGGGAGCTGCGCACCATGCGCAGCGTGGGCGCGGACCGGAAAACCGCCTATGGGAGCCTGTTTTTGGAGCAGCTGATGCTGGCCGCGCTGGGAGCCGTCCTTGGAGCGGGCCTGTGCCTGGCCCTGGGCTGGGGCAGCAGGCTGGGCCTGGGCCTCACCGCCGCCTTTGCCGTGCTGTGGCTGCTGGGGGCCCATGGGGCCCTGTGCCGGGCCAACAGCCGCCATATTCTGAAAAACCGCAGGGAGGTTGAATGATATGCCGATTCTGGAATTGAAAGAGGTGCGCTACAGCTACAGTCCCGAGAAGGTGGTGCTGCGGGGCATGAGCTGCGCCTTCGAGTGCGGCACCCTGTACGCCCTGGTGGGCAAGTCCGGCGCGGGCAAGAGCACGCTGCTGAGCCTGATGGCGGGGCTGGACCTGCCGGAAAGCGGCCAGGTGCTGTTTGACGGCACCCCCACCGGGGACATGGACCTGGACGAATACCGCCGCCGGAAGGCCGCGGTGATCTATCAGGACTTCGCCCTGTTCCCCATGCTGACGGCCCTGGAGAACATCGAGTACCCCATGGAGCTGTGCCATGTGGACGCCAAGGAGGCCCGGCAGCAGGCCATGGAGCTGGCCCGGCGGGTGTCCCTGCCGGAGGAGCTGCTGGACCGCTATCCCACCCACATCAGCGGCGGCGAGCAGCAGCGTGTGGCCATCGCCCGGGGCCTGACCATGGACCGGCGGCTGCTGCTGGCAGACGAGCCCACCGGCAACCTGGACAGCGAGAACAGCGACAACATCATCGACCTGCTGCTGAAGCTGGCCCATGACGAAAACCGCTGCGTCATCGTGGTGACCCACGACCTGTCCGTAATGGACCGGGCCGACGTGGTGTACCGCATCAACGACGGCCTGCTGGAGCGCCGGTAACGGGGAAACGCAGGTAATAAGAGGGAGAGGCTCCGGCCTCTCCCTCTTGCGGTTGGGTTATTGTTTTTTCTTCTGGCGGGACTCGATCTTCTTTCCCGCCCACTGGGCCAGCTTCAGGCAGGCGGCGGCGGTGGCCGTCAGCAGTGCGCCGCCCAGGGCCAGCTGCTTTTTCATGTTCATGGCCGGATCAATAGGCCAGCTTCTCGGTAAGGTACGCCTTCAGCTCGCTGATGGGAATGCGCACCTGCTCCATGGTGTCCCGCTCCCGGACGGTGACGCAGCGGTCGCCGGGGTTCTCGCCGTCGCCCACGGTGTCAAAGTCCACGGTGATGCAGAAGGGGGTGCCGATCTCGTCCTCCCGGCGATAGCGCTTGCCGATGGAGCCGGTCTCGTCAAAGTCCAGCATAAAGTCCTTGCACAGGTCGTTATAGATCTCCATGGCAGGCTCCGACAGCTTCTTGCTCAGGGGCAGGATGGCCGCCTTATAGGGGGCCAGAGCCGGATGCAGGTGCAGCACCACCCGGACGTCGTCCTTGCCGTTCTTGTCCTGGCCCACCACCTCCTCGTCATAGGCGTCGCACAGCACCGCCAGGACGCTGCGCTCCACGCCCAGGGACGGCTCCACCACATAGGGGATGTACCGCTGGTTGGTCTCGGGGTCGAAATAGGTCAGGTCCTTGCCGGAGGTGTTCTGGTGCTGGGTCAGGTCATAGTCGGTGCGGTCCGCCACGCCCCACAGCTCGCCCCAGCCGAAGGGGAACAGGAACTCAAAGTCCGTGGTGGCCTTGGAATAGAAGCACAGCTCCTCGGGATCGTGGTCCCGCAGGCGCAGGTTCTCGTCCTTCAGGCCGATGGAAAGCAGCCAGTTGTGGCAGAAGCTGCGCCAATACTGGAACCACTCCAGGTCGGTGCCGGGCTTGCAGAAGAACTCCAGCTCCATCTGTTCAAACTCCCGGACACGGAAAATGAAGTTGCCCGGGGTGATCTCGTTGCGGAAGGACTTGCCGATCTGGCACACGCCGAAGGGCAGCTTGCGCCGGGTGGTGCGCTGGGTGTTGACGAAGTTGGTGAAGATGCCCTGGGCGGTCTCGGGACGGAGATACACGGTGTTCTTGGCGTCCTCGGTGACTCCCTGGAAGGTCTTGAACATCAGGTTGAACTGGCGGATATCGGTGAAATTATGCTTGCCGCAGGAGGGGCAGGGGATGTTGTGCTCCTCAATGAAATCCTTCATCTCCTGCTGGGTGAAGGCGTCGATGGGCTTGGGCAGCTCTACGCTCTCCTGCTGGCACCAGTCCTCGATGAGCTTGTCGGCCCGGAAGCGCTCCTTGCACTCCCGGCAGTCCATCAGAGGATCGGAGAAGCCGGACAGATGGCCGCTGGCCACCCAGGTCTGGGGGTTCATGAGGATGGCGGCATCCTGGCCCACGTTATAGGGGTTCTCCTGGACGAACTTCTTCCACCAGGCCTTCTTCACGTTGTTTTTCAGCTCCACGCCCAGGGGACCGTAGTCCCAGGTGTTGGCCAGGCCACCGTAGATCTCGGAGCCGGCGAAGATGAAGCCCCGATTTTTGCACAGGGCCACGATCTTGTCCATGGTCTTTTCCGTGTTTTTCATGTGTCAAATCTCCTTTATGTGATGTTTTTGGATGCAAAATAAAAGCCGCCCCGAGCCATAACAGCTCAGGGCGAACGAAATAACGTCCGTGGTTCCACCTGAATTTGGATATATCCACACTCTTGCGCCGGTAACGGGGCGTCCGGCGGGCATTTCCTCCCGCGGCTCCGGGCTGCCGCACCCATCATCGCCTATAACAGCATGAGGATACCATGTTTTTCCCGCCGCGTCAAGGAAAATTTGCGGCCTATTCCAGGGACATGACGTACACCTGGCAGGGGTTTCCTTCGTCCCACAGGGTGGGGAACACCTCAAACTCCCGGAAGCCCAGGGCCAGATAAAATCGGTTGGTCCGGTCGTACTCCTCATATTTCCCCATCTGCACGGTTTTCACCTGCATAAAGGCGTACCCGGCCCCGGTGGCGGCGTCCCTGGCCTGCCGGAACAGCTGGCGGCCTATGCCCTGGCGGTGATACTCCTTCCGAATGCCCATGACGTACAGCTCCACGGTGGCGTTTCCCGTTTCCTTCAGATACAGAAAACCCACCGGCCTGTTCCGGTCATAGGCGCAGAAGAATATCCTGCCTGCACTTTCCCGGATATACTCCTCCCGGGCCTCCGGAATGCCGAACCACTCCGGCAGCGCCTCCAGAATCAGGCGCGTTACGGCCTGTTTTTCCGCCGCATCGGTAAGCTGTCTGATTTCCATAAATCCCCTCCGTCACATGGGAGACGTGACCCACAGGTATCCCAGCACGGCTATACTGACGGCCATAACGGCCAGCACCCCGCCGCCCAGGGCCTTGCGCCCGGACCGGAAGGCGATGACCGCAAGACCGGTCAGGGCCAGATAGGCAAGCAGTAAAATAAAGGTAAATCCCATGATGGCCTCCTTAAAAACATTGGAATGCCCTGTATTCTATCACAGAACCGGATCATCCACAAGCCGCCGCATGAAAATTTGCGGCTTATTCCGCCGGGTCCGCAGTTTCTATGTATAGCTCCTCCGCATCCTCCAGCGCGCGGCGAAGAACGCTTGCATAGGGGATAGCCAGGGGAATCTGCTCCAAGGGGTCGATCACATCGTCCAAAGCTCCGCACAACAGGGCATACATTTTCTGATAGTCCGCCATTTCGCACCTCCAAATCGTCTACGCATAGCCTATAGTAGCACGCGTAGCCTATTTTGGCAAGCCCTTTCGGATATGCTATAGGAAAAAGTCCGGGAGGTGCAGCATGAAAACCAACGAGGCGGTCCGGGACCGCATTCTTCGTCTTTGCCAGGAGCATGACATGACCATCAACCGGCTGGCCACGGTCAGCGCACTGCCGCCGTCCAGCATCAAGAACATCCTGTATGGGAAAAGCCGGAATCCGAAGCTGCTGACCATCAAGCTCATCTGCGACGGCCTGGGGATCACCCTGGGGCAGTTTTTCACCGCCCCGGAGTTTGACAACCTGGAGCAGGAGCTGGAATAAAATAAGAAGGATGTCCTCAGCGGGCCGCGTCAACCCCGGCGGGTTCGGGCAGGGCCCATGTGCCCTGCCACAGAGGAACGGGATGGTTTCCGGAAACCGCCCGTAGGGCCCGCTGCCCCCGGCGGCCCGCGTCCCCGGAAATAAAAAAGGACGTCCGGCGGGACGTCCTTTGGTTTGGTTTCATCAACCGATCTGATTCAGCTTCAGAGTCAGAGCGCTCTTCTTGTGGGCTGCATTGTTCTTGTGCATCAGACCCTTGGCAGCGGCCTTGTCGATGGACTTCACTGCGACCTTGTAAGCGCCCTCGGCCTCGGTGCGATTGCCTTCCACGGCAGCAGCCTCGAACTTCTTGATAGCAGTCTTCAGCGCAGACTTGTTGGCCTTGTTGCGAGCGTTACGAACCTCGGCGATCAGCACGCGCTTCTTAGCAGACTTGATATTCGGCAAACCAAACACCTCCCCGGCGATAAATTTTCGTGCACGGGCACCTAAATACCCAGGCAGGTTAGTATTTTACCAGCTTTGTCCGAAAATTGCAAGCACTTTTTGAAATTTCTCTGCACTTTTTCACATATTTTCTCTCCCCTCGGGGGAAACTGGGCCATAGCCACAAGATTTAGTAGCATCAGGGGGGCGATGACCATAGATATGAGCACGACGCGGACGGACCTGGCCCTGGAGTCGGTTCAGGCCGCCTGTTCCGGGGCGGAAACGGGGACCATTTCCGGGGTACGCAGCCGGGAGCGGACCCGGGAGGGCTATGCCGTCACGGACATCCGGGTGGAGGATGAGGACGGGGCCCAGGCCCTGGGCAAGCCCGTGGGACGGTACGTCACCGTGGACCTGGGGCCGTATTTCCGCCGGGAGGCGGACTATTTCGACCGGGGAGTCCGGTGCCTGGCGGGGGAGCTGGCGGCGCTGCTGCCGGAGGGGCCGGTGCTGGCGGCGGGCCTGGGGAACCGGGCCATGACCTGCGACGCTGTGGGCCCGGCGTCCATAGACAACCTGCTGGTGACCCGGCACATGATCCGGGCCATGCCCCGGCAGTTTGCGGATTTCCGGCCGGTGGCGGCGGTGTGTCCCGGGGTGCTGGCCCGGACGGGGCTGGAGGCCCTGGAGCTGGTGCGGGGAGCCGTGGAGCGGGTGCGCCCGGCGGCGGTGATCGCC
>ENA-ORSG01000799-ORSG01000799.1-human-gut-metagenome-genome-assembly--contig:-NODE-799-length-25000-cov-3.831750_pt1 | contig 25000 bp, 13 predicted proteins | sample MGYA00242189_ERZ509156 | MGnify/ENA primary metagenome ERZ509156 (study PRJEB26280, sample SAMEA2338666) | human gut metagenome | biome: human gut; feature: human-associated habitat; material: faeces...
GAGCTTGCGAAAAGCAGAGCGCGAACGGGGAACCACCGCAGGGCTGCCCCTCATCTGCCCTCGGGCGGGGCCTCGGGCACCTTCCCCCAAGGGGGGAAGGCTGACAACGTGAACCTGCGAGTCGGTAAAAAAGAAGGGTATCTGTCGCATGAACGGCAGATACCCCTTTTTTATTTTGCTTACAGGTAATTTTTCAGGTCGCCCTTGTTCGTGGCGCAGCGCTCGGCGGCCTCGCGGGTGATGCGGCCTGTGCTGACAAGGCGGGCCAGGTCGGCGTTCAGGCTGTGCATACCAAGGGCCGCGCCGGATTGCAGGATGCTTGGGATCTGGTAGCACTTGCCCTCGCGGATCAGGTTTGCGACGGCGTCGGTGCCCACCAGAATCTCCGTGGCGGCGCAGCGGCCCTTGCCGACGGCCAGCGGCAGCAGCTGCTGGGTGATGACGCCGCGCAGCACGGCGGCCAGCTGGCCGCGGATCTGGTTCTGCGCACCGGCAGGGCAGACGTCGATGATGCGGTCAATCGTCTGCGCCGCGCCGATGGTGTGCAGCGTGCTCATGACAAGGTGTCCGGTCTCGGCAGCCGTGACGGCAGCGGAAATCGTCTCATAGTCGCGCATCTCGCCGACGAGGATGACGTCGGGGTCCTCACGCAGGGCGCTGCGCAGCGCCGAAGCAAAGCTGCGCACATCGGCGCCGACCTCGCGCTGGTGGATCAGCGAGCAGCGGCCCTGATAGACGTACTCGATGGGGTCCTCAATCGTGATGATGTGGTCGCTGCGCGTCTTATTGATGTGGTCGATCATGGCGGCCAGCGTGGTGGATTTGCCGCTGCCCGTGGGGCCGGTGACCAGGATCAGGCCGCGCGGCTCGTCGGCCAGCTTTGTCAGAACGGGCGGCATGGCCAGCTCCTCCAAGGTCGGGATGGAGTCGTTCAGCAGGCGCAGTGTGGCCGCGGCCCTGCCCTGCTGGTAAAAGACGTTCACACGGCTGCGGGTACCGTCGGGCGCGACAAGCGCAAAGTCTGCGTCGATGCGCTCCGATGTGATGGCCTCGCGGTGGGCCTCGTCCATCAGGCTCAAAATCAGCGAGCGCGTCTCTGCCGCCGAAAGCTGGACCGGTGCCTCCGCCAGATGCCCGTCGATGCGGAACATCAGCGGCAGCCCCTCGGAGATATGAATATCGCTGGCCTTGCTGTTCCGCGCCAGCGCGGTGAGTTCATGGATCTGCATGGCAGTTACTCCTCCCGTCACTCCTCATAGAACGTGATCTTCAGCAGCTCCTCGGGGGTGGTTTCGCCCTCGCGGACGAGCTGCAGGGCGGCCTCGCGCAGGCTCGTCATGCCCTGGCTGCGGCGGGCGGCCTCGGTCAGCTGCGCCTGCGTTGCCCCGGCAGAAATCAGTTCGCGCAGCTCACGGTTGATGATGACCAGCTCGTGGATGGCGATACGCCCGCGGTAGCCCGTGCCGTTGCACTGGGTACAGCCTGTGCCGCGGCGCACAAACGGGATGTCAGGCCCTAAATAGGTGCGCTCCTCCGCCGTGACCGGCATCTGCTTGGCGCAGTGCGGGCAGACGCGGCGCATCAGACGCTGAGCCACGAGGCCCGCGACGGAGTTTGCGACCATGTACCGCTCGACACCCATATCCTCCAAACGGACAATGGACGACAGTGCGTCGTTTGTGTGCAGCGTTGAGAAAACCATGTGGCCCGTGATGGCCGCACGCACCGAGATGGACGCTGTCTCGGCGTCGCGCGTCTCGCCGACCATGATGACGTCGGGGTCCTGGCGCAGCAGGGCGCGCAGACCACTCTCAAACGTCAGGCCGGCAATGTTGTTGACCTGCGTCTGGTTGATGCGGGCCAGGTTGCGCTCCACGGGGTCCTCAATCGTCGAGACGTTGACCTGCCGCTCGGCAATCGTCTGCAGGACCATGTACAGCGTCGTCGTTTTGCCGGAGCCTGTCGGTCCGGTCAGGTAGACGATGCCGTTCGGGCGGTTCAGCAGCGGCAGAAAGCGCTTGTAAGTCTCGTCGTTCATGCCGAAATGGCTGGCATTTTTGATGTAGGTGTTGCTGGACAGAATACGCAGAACGGCCTTCTCGCCAAAGACCGTCGGCAGGATCGAAACACGGACGTTGACGTCGGGGCCGGTCTCGAGGCGTGCGCGGAAGTGGCCGTCCTGCGGGATGCGGTGCTCGGCAATGTCAAGGTTCGACATGATTTTGATACGCGCGATCAGCGGCTGGTGCAAAGCACGCTGCAGCGTCACATAGTCAATAATGACGCCGTCGATGCGCATACGGACCTTCGTCTCGCCCTCGAACGGCTCGATGTGAATATCCGACGCCGTCGTCGTGACGGCACGCTGCACAAGGCTGTTCAGCAGACGGATGATGGGCGCGTCGAGGTCGCCGCCCTCGGCAGTCATGTCGATGGCCAGATCCTCGGTCTGGGCGGCGGCCATGTCGCTGTCGTTGGCGGTGCGGGCCGCCTTGCGGGCGCTGACCTCGGCGTAATAGTAGCGGATGGCGCGGCGCAGCGGCTCCAGCTCGGCCAGCACGATCTCCGGTTCGAGGCCGGTCAGCTGGCGGATGTCCTCAAGGGCGTAGTAGTTCAGCGGGTCGTTGGCGGCAATCGTCAGCGCGCGCGGACTCTGCGCAATCGGCAGCATATCGTACTTCTGCGCAAGCTCCTGCGGGACCTTCTCAACGGCGGTCACATCGACGTTGGTGTGCTCGATGTCGATCATTGTAAGCTGGAGGCGCTGGGCCAGTGCCTCCAGGACCTGACGCTCATTGACGTAGCCAAGCTCCTGCAAAGCCTGGCCGACGCGCAGGTCGCGGTGCTCTTTCTGGTAGGCAAGGGCGGTGTTCAGCTGGTCGGGCGTGATATAGCCGAACTCGATCAGAACGTCGCCGAGGCGGATGTTTTTCACGGCTGTACGCCTCCTTTGTCACAGAGGATCACGTTCAGGGATACATTGAACGCCGTGGCCGTCACGGCGCTGCCGTCGGTGTCGGCGAAGCTGCGGGTATCGATGGAGAAGGATACAAGCTGTACGGACGGGTAGTTCGCGGCCATGTCGTCCAGCATCGAAAGAAAATCACTGTCCTCGCCCGTGCAGCAGAAGCTGACCGCCACGCTGCGGTAATAGCCCGGCTGGTCATAGTCCGGGATGAGGTCGGAGGCTAAGATCTGCTGCAAAATGGCGTTGCCCTGGGCCGTCGTGTCGGCGGTGTCGGCGGTGATGCTGTCATCGTCATCGGCAAAGGCGGACACGGCTGCGCTGGGGGCAGCGCTCTGTCCGGCGTTCTCACTGGCGGTATAATAGGTAAGGCTCTGGGTCACGGGCTCGCCGATGGTCAGCGAGTCGGGCTGTAAATTGTGGTTCAGCTCCAGGCTTGTCACCAGCGTGTCCAGCTCGTCACTGCTCAGCAGGCTGTAGTAGCTGGCGTTGGCGGTCTGCAGTTCGCCCCAGTTGTTGTTTTTCTCGGCGGCGTAGGTGCCGGCCAGCATGATCGCATCCTGCATGGAGGTCTGGGCGTCCTGCGCCTCGCGCAGATCGGCGTCGGCCTGCTGGTGGTTCTCAATGCCCGGAATCAGCAGGAACCGGACAAAAAGCACAATGAACGCCAGCATCAGAACGACGTACAGCAGAATTTTATCGCGCCTTGTCATTGGTGCAATTTCCATAGCGCCCTCCTTTACTGCTGCGGCGCTGCCAGCACACAGCGCAGATCGATGGAATAGCCGTCGTCATCGGCCTTGTAGCCGGTGTAGCTGACGGTGGAAAACACCCCGCAGTTTTGCAGGGAACGGATGTAGGCCGGAATGTCGATGACCTGGGAGGAGTTCGCGTTAAAGAGCAGCTCACCCGTCGATGCGTTGTAGTCGGTGAACTGGATCGTGATGCCGGACCCGCCGGCAGCCTCGACCTGGTGCAGCAGACTGCTGGTCACGTCGGGGTAGCTGTTCAGCAGCTCGGTCATCCCGTCGGAATAGTCGGTCAGTGAGCGGAACTGCGCCGCAGACTCGGAATCCTGCGTTGCGGCGCGGTATGGCTCGGTATTGTCGCTGCACCAGTTCAGGATGTCCTCCCGCTGGCTTTTCAGCATCGAGGTGTGCAGCGTCAGCACACCCCAGCCCAGCATGGAGACAGCCACGACAGCAAGGCCGGGCACCAGTGTCCGCAGGCCCTGGCTGCGGGATTCCGACTTGGCCGCACCGGCGGCCTTCTGCCAGCGCAGATAAAAGTTGTTCTGTTTCATAGCCATAATGATAAGCCCCCGGGGCAAGTATTTGCAGGTAAAAATCAGCGTGCGATCAGGTTGCCCGCCGCGTAGAGCACATCGGCCAGCGCGGTGCCGGACGGCAGCCTGACGGTGGGTGAATCCGGGAAGCGGTCCACCTGCAGGCCCAGCGCCTCACAGCCCGGGCGGCAGACCGCAAGGTCGTCCGCCGTGGAGCCGGCAAAGCAGACCATCTCAATGCGGTGCTCGCTCTTGCTGGTCGTGTGGAACTGGATCAGGCCCGAGAGCTTCTGCGCGATCTCGGTGCCGGACTCCGCCGAGCCGCGCGGGTTGAACAGGCGGCTGCGGGTCGAGTAGGTGTACTGCCCCTGCACAAACAGGCAGGCAGAGATCGTGTCATCGTCAAATTGCAGCAGCACGAAGGTTTTCTGCTGCAAATCGGGGATCGTGCGCACGGCCTTGATCGGCGCGGCCAGCCCTAAGTCGATGCTGTACAGCTTGAAGCCGACGGCCTTGGCCAGCGCGTCGTACCCGGCAATGACGCTCTGCTCCACGCGGGTGGCCAGCACGGTATCCACGCGGGTCTTGGCATCGCGGGAGAGCAGCATGTAGTCGTCCAGCGGAGCCTTGACCTCGGCGCCGCCGCTGGCAAGCTCATGGGAGAGCACGGCCATCCGCTTTTTCTCGCTCATGGCGGGCAGCGTCAGGATGCGGTGCATGAACTGGCTGCCACCTGCAATCAGCGCCACGTGGTTCATCGGCAGCTTGTTGGCGGTGAAAAACTCTTTGAGCGCGGCGGTCAGGTCCGCCTCGTTTGTGATGACGCCGTTGATCAGGCAGCCCTCGGGCAGCTCGGTCTGGGCGGCGGCGACAACGCGCGCCCCGCTGCCGTGGGGCGTGCCGACGGCGGCATACACCGTGCGGCTGCACAGATATAAAGAGGTAAGAAGTGCCATGGTGGGCCTCCCGCAATAGAATTTAAATCGCGCCGCTCGACGCGCCGATGGTGCCGTAGGACTGGTAGATGGGCACGATGACCGCGGCCACGACGCCGCCGACCACGAGACCCATGATGACGATCATGACGGGCTCCAGCAGCGTGACAAGACGCTTGGTCGCCATCTCGGCCTCATAGTCGAGTGTCTCGCTGATGGTCGCCAGCAGGCTGTCCAGCTTGCCGGTCTCCTCGCCGACAGCGACGGAGGAGGAGAGCTTCACTTCAAAACCGTCGATGCCCGCAATCGCCTCCGACAGGCTGTGGCCTGCGCGGATGCTGTCCAGCGCGTCACCGAACTGGCTCTCGATCCAGCGGTTGCCGATGGCGTCGCGTGCCGCGGCCAGGGTCGTGATGATGGGCACGCCGCTGCCGTACAGGTTGGACAGCGTGCTGGCAAAGCGTGCCGTGCAGATCTTGCGGTTCAGCACGCCGACCACCGGCGCGTGCAGGATGAAGCGGTCCCACTGGCGGCGGACCTTCGGCTGTGCCAGCAGGAGCTTGCCGCCAAAGACGATGAGCGCCGCCGCGACGAGCAGCACCGGCCAGTTGGCACCGACAAAGTCGCTGACGTCAAACAGCAGCTGGGTCAGGAACGGCAGGGTCTCCATCTGGTCAAACATCGGTTTGAACTGCGGCAGAACAAAGGTCATCAAAATCGCAATAACGCCGACGATCAGCACGGACAGGATAATGGGGTACATCATGCTGTTGCCGACCTGCTGGTTCATCTTGTGCTCGCGCTCATAGTAGGTCGCCATGCGGGCGCAGGCGTGGTCGATGCTGCCGGTGCCCTCGGCGCTGCGGATCATGGCCAGCAGCAGGGTGGGGAACGCGGGTGCGCAGGACTCCATCGCATCGGACAGCGGCACGCCCTTGCGCAGCTCGCTCAGGATGGCCTCGTACAGGGCCTTTTGGCGGGCGTCGATGGTGCGCTCGTCCGCCATGATGCGGAACGCACGCACCAGCGGCACACCGGCGGTCAGCAGGGTGCCCAGGTTGCGGCAGAAATCCGCTAGCACGGCGGTTTTCAGCGGGCGGAACGTCGCGAGGGCCTTCTGGGCCTCCTGCGCGTCGGTCATGTACAGGCCGTCATTGCGCAGCTTGGCGTAGAGCGCCTCCTCGCTGGGGGCCTCAAGCAGTCCGCGGACGGTCTTGCCCTTCTCATTGGTGGCAGTATAACGAAAACGTGGCATGAGGGAGATTCCTCCGAAAACAGGTTAAAAACTTTCAGATTGTCGAAAAACTCTTGTAGGGGCGAGCATTGCTCGCCCGCGCCCGTTTGCTTTGTAAGACAACTGTCCCGGAAAAAGCGTTGCTGCGGTAAGTTGACGGGCGACCAATGGTCGCCCCTACACACGCAATAAGGCAAGAATGCAATTTTTTGACGGTCTGAACTTCACAAAAACGCGCAGTACCATTCCAAAACGGGCCCGCCAAACAACATCGCGATCACGATGCCCGCACACAGAAACGGGCCGAAGGCGAAGTGGTCCTTCTTCCCTGCCTTTTTGGCGGCCAGCAGGTATATGCCGTACATACCGCCAAAAACAATGCCGAAAAACATCGCCAGCAGCGTATGCTGCCAGCCCAGGAACAGCCCGGCGGCTGCCATCAGCTTGATGTCGCCGCCGCCGAACGCGCCGTCAATGACAAGGCAGAGCAGAAACATCGGTACACTGACGCAGAGCGCACCGATGATGTGCGGCAGCCAGTCGGCAGGGGAGAGCAGCACGCTCACCGCGCCGCAGACCGCCAGCGCCAGATTCAGCCGGTCCGGGATGGTCTGCGTCTCGGCATCAATGAGCGAAACGCTCAGCAAGATCCCGCAGACCGCCAGCGCCAGCAGCGCGGCCCAGCCCATGCCGAACAGCCCGCCCGGCAGGGCGTAGGCAGCGCCGTACCGCCAAGTGCAGCCCAGCGCCAGCACGCCGCCCAAAAGCTCCACCAGCAGGTACCGCGCCGGAATGTGCGCACCGCAGTGGCGGCACCGCCCGCGCAAGAATAACCAGCTGAACACAGGCACTAAGTCCGGCGCACCCAGCGTGTGGCCGCACTGCGGGCATACGCTGCGGCCTTTCAGCGGGTCCATGCCCCGCGGCAGCCGCCACGCGACGACGTTCATAAAGCTGAACAGCGCCGCGCCCAGCAGAAAACGAATGAGTCCCAACAGAAGCTCAAGCAGCAGCATGGCCCACCCCCGCGCCGTATTGCAGCCGGTCCTCCGCGCGGAAAACGCGGTAACCGCCGTCGGCATCATAGATGGCGTACATGCCGTTCTCCTGGTACAGGAGCCGCTGCACGGTGTAGCCGTTCGGGTCGATCTGCAAAAGCGTCACTGTGCCGGGCAGTGAGCCCAGCGTGCGGATTTCCTCGGCGATGCCGTCCGCAAAGCCGTCCGCACTTGTCTGGTCGGCGAACGTCTGCCCGGCGGAGTAGCACTGGGCAGACACGGCACTGGCCGCCAGCCGCGCAGCCTTGACCTGAGCCAGAGTCTCCCGCGCACGGGCCTGATAGTGCAGCTCCGCCGCGCCGGTCACAATAGTATACAGGACAGCGCCCAGCGCCAGCAGTACGGCGAGCTTTTCCGCAAACGCAGCTTTGGCCCAGCGTTCCCCGGTATGGCGCAGCCATGCGCCCAGTCGTGCTGCCAGCATTGTTACACATCCTCTACCATATAATAACGCACTATTTAATATACCGTGCCGGGCCTGTATTTGCAAGAAATTTCACGAAAAAAGCCCTGTTTTTTGTTCAAAGCTAACGAAAATTATGGCGAAATCGTGCACACTCTGCCGCTGACCCACTATATTTGGTGTAAATTTGCTGAAATCTCGCAGAATTTGTTGCGAAAACGTCACATTCCGAGTATAATGACAGTATATATAATCTGATATTGTGTCTAATTGTAACCTTTCACCGGAGAAACGACGGGAGCATCTTTGGTGCAGTACAATAAAAATATAAAAAACAAAAAGAAAGGCTTTACGCTGGTGGAGCTGATGGTCGTTCTGGCTATCACGGCCATTCTGGCGGTGCTGGTCGGCGGCGGGCTGATCGCCTACACGCGGCTGGCCCGGTTTGAAAAGAACGAGGCCAACGCCCGCACGCTGTTCCAGACGGCGCAGATCTCCCTGACCCGGATGGAGACGGCGGGGGAGCTGGATGCGTTCCGCCGGCAGGTCATGGAGGAGGGCAGCACGGGCGATCACTTCCAGAACGACGTCACCGTGACCGACGCGGGCGGCAAAACCCTTGTGAGCCGCACCAAGACCGAACTGGACCAGAACGTGGCCGCGCTCTACTATGACCGCACGGGCGCTGCCGTGGGCAACCATAACGCGCTGGTCAAGGAGCTGCTGGGCGATTACATCTACGACGCCTCGCTGCTGAATGCCTCGATCTGTGTCGAGATCGACGTGCAGAGCGGGCAGGTCTACTCGGTCTTTTACGATACCAAATCCGATAAGCTCCGCTTCAATCAGGACGATGCCACAAATATTTATAACCGTAGCTATGACCACCGCCGCAATGACAGCCTTGTCGGCTACTACTCTGCCGAGGACCGCGTCAACGTTGTGCAGCTGGTGCAGACGAAGCTGAAGGTCAAGAATCCCCGCCTGACGAACGGCGAGACGCTGACCCTGAGCTGGAGCGGCAACTCCAGCCTCGGCGATCTGGACACCTCCTACACGGCCACGGCCTACGATGCTGCAAAGGAAAAGCAGCTGTTTACTATTACCATTCACCGAGATGTCAACGGTACGGCGGGCGATGACAAACAGGTCATCACCAAGATGCCTGTTACCATTTACCACTACAGCAACACGGGCGAAAAGACGAGCGAGACGAAAGAACTCTACTTCCCGTTAAGCTACAACAAGGGCAGCTTTGTGCTGACGCTGGACGCCATGGCGGACGCGGCCCTACTGCGTGCCAGTGAGAACAGCGCTGACGTTGCTGCCACGAGCCTGTACAGCATCACCCGCCTGCTGAACGACCCGCAAGACATCTACATTGCCATGCGCGCCGAGCCGCGGGAGAACTACAGCGACACCTACACAGCCAGCAAAGAGGAAACGACGAACGAGGAAAACACCCTGCTGGCCAAGGGCGGCAAGGCGGATAAAGCAGAACTGAAATATTTCCGCCATCTGTACAACCTGCGCTGGTCTGCGGATTGGAAGATTTCCGACAAGGGCACCTACACGCTGACCCCTCAGGCCAGCAACAGCACCGGCCTGAACTGGACGGGCGGCGGCGTTACGGTCTACTGCGCCGCGGGCGCATGGCCTCCTGTGGCCAAGGTGCCGTCCCTCAATGACCCTGTCGCCTGGCCGACGATCCCGGAGCTGGGTGAAAAAATCAAACTTACGAGCAAAAAAACGGGTGTTACAACCCAAACGACCCGTGTGCCCATCCTCAATCTGCAACTGAGCAGCAAGTCCGTTGCAAAAATCGGCAGGGCAAAGCAGGACGAGCTGGCCGACCACTATGTCGGCCTTATCGGCGAGAACAAGGGCAAAATTTCTTACATCACACTGCGCGACCCGGACATTCAGGTCAACGTCAAGACCGAGACCGTCGCCGCCGGTGCGCTGCCGGAGGCAGACCAGCTCAAGCTGACTGCAACCAAATTCGTCACGGCGCTGGAGGACACCGACGAGAACTGGCGCGATGTGCGCGCCGTCGGCGCACTCTGCGGCGTCAACACCGGCACGCTGGAAAACTGCGCCCTGACCCGCGGCACGAACTCCTCGACCAGTGCGCTGGTGGCCGCGGCGCTGGCGTTTGGCGACTCCACCACCGCGACAGAGCGAACAGCAGAACACAAGACCGTAAATAACAAAAACTATACCTATTATACAGACGAGCCGCGCGGCATTGGCGGTCTCGTCGGCGTTGCCATCCCCAAAGCCGATTCCGTCATGCAGGATCTGACCGTTGCGTCGGACGTGACGGTAGCGGGTCTGCTTGTGGACGAGAACACGAAAAACGTTACAGACACAACGGCAGACCAGCAGGCCGAGAAGGCCCGCTACGCTGCCGCGGCGGCTGAGCCGAATGACGAGAACTCTCTCTGGCGCAGCGTCGGCGTGGGCGGCGTGTTTGGCACGGTGGACGCGGCCCAGATGAAAACAGACAGTAAAACGAACATCGTCAACAACGGCTTTGTGACCGGCAACGGCCTTACGGGCGGCATCGTCGGCAACCTGTTTACGACAGGCGCAAATACCAGCACGCCGAGCCTGACGGGCCTGAGGAACAACGGCACGGTCAGCGCGGGCGCCAACTATAAGGGCGATACCGCGGGCAATGCTCGCAGCCTGGTGCTGGGGCAGTTCTTCGGCGGCATTGCGGGCTACGGCAGGGGCGTGACCCTGAAAGGCTGCGAAAGTGTGACCCGCAGCGACCTGACCGAGACCCAGCTCAAGGAGCAGGTCAAGGAGGGCTTCGACAAAACCGGGACATTGACCGACGCCAGCCCCCTCAAGGGTGATTTCGTCGGCGGCCTTGTCGGCTACGGCAAGGATATTACGCTGGAGGACTGTAAGACCGGCAAGGGCTACGTGCTCGGCAGCCGGTTTGTGGGCGGTCTGGCCGGTGGCTTTACCGGCAGCGGCGTACACATACAAAAGAACGATACGAACAGCAGTGACGTCTTTGGCAACCGCTACGTCGGCGGCATCGTGTCGGTCAACGGCAGCAACAGCCAAATCAGCGGCATGACCAATACGGGTCTGGTCGCGGCCTTTGGAAAGAACGCGGCCTACGTCGGCGGCATCATCGGCGTCAATGATGCCGACTGGGGCGGCAGTGAAGACAAGACTGCCACAGCCACCGTGCAGAACTGCGCCAACCGCATGTCCGGCGACAACGCCACCGACACCCGCCGCATCAACCTGTTAAAGGAGCTGAGCAGCCCCGCGGGCAGCTCCGCGGGCGGCTGCGCCGACTACGTCGGCGGCATCGCGGGCTGCAACGGCAAAAACGGCGTTGTGACGTGGGATGAGAGCGGCACCCCGACGCTGGGTGCCATCCTGTACGGCAACAACTACGTGGGCGGCGTGGCCGGTTATAACGATGAAAATGCGACGATCTCCAACACCTCCGGCCACCTGACCATCAGCGGCCAGATCGTGGCGGCGGGCAAGGCTGTCGGCGGTATGATCGGCCTGAACTGCGCGCCGGAACTGCCCTCCGCCACTGTGAAGGTCAGCCGCGTGGCAGGTCAGCAGCTTGTCGGCGGCGTCATCGGCGCCAACCTGCCGGTGGGCGGCTTCACCGTGGCGGGCGGCGCGTTTAACACAGATGTGGCCTCGGGCCGCGTCGAGGCCGACGCCGTCACGGGCGGCATCATCGGCTACAACCGTCTGCTGGCGGCCAAGCCCGCGGACGTCACGCTGGCGGCGCTGCTGCCGAAGATTGACAAGAGCACCGGCGTGCTGACCGACAGCACCGACGTGAAAACGGCGGACTACGAGGTCATCCTTGCCAACTTCCAGAACGAGCTCAACCTGCAGGCCGACATCTACGTCGGCGGCATCGTCGGCGCAAACGACGCCAAAACGAAGCTGACGATTCAAAATGCAACCAACGGCGCAACGCAGAATGCCCTGTCCGTCGGCGGCCTGAACCCGTCCAACAACGGCGCGTTTAAAGGCGGCGTATCGCTGAACGCGCTGGCCGATGGCCGCTATGACTTTGGCACCGCGCGCGGCGCACTGGCGGGCGGTATCATCGGCTATGCCACACCCAACACGGTGCTGGAAAACTGCAAAAACTACGGCACAGTGGCTCACAAGTGCGCCGCGGGCGGCTTTGCGGGCTGGAACGAGGGCACGATCACCGGCGGCAACATGGCGGCGTCCCTCGGCAACCGTGAAACCGGGTATACCTATCTGGGCGGCGTTGCGGGCGTCAACGGCGGTCTTATTCAGTCTGCCTACCCGGCGCAGGGCTGCGCCGTGCGCGGCGACAGCTATGTCGGCGGCATTGCGGGCGTCAACCTGGGCGGCAACGCTGCGGCAAGCACCCGCAAGGGCCTCATCATCTGCACAGAGAACAACAGCACTGGCACGGTGGAGGCCAACCGGTATGCGGGCGGCGTGGCCGGTGCCAACGTCGGCAGCATTTCGCTGTCCGGCCAGCTGCAAAGCAGTGTCACCGCCACCGACTATGCGGGTGGTGTGGCCGGTATCAATACGGATAAGGGCAGCATTTACGGCGATGAAAACGCCACCGGCGCGGTCAGTGGCAGCGTCACTGCCGCCAACTACGCGGGCGGTGTGGCCGGTACGAACCGTGCCGAAATCACCCGTGTGGAGAACCGTGCCTCGGTGCGCGCCAGCACACAATATGCGGGCGGTATTGCGGGCGTGAACGACGCGGGCGGCAAAATCAGCGCCTGCGTCCATGCCCAGAATCAGGTCTATGCCACCAACGGCGAGGCGGGCGGCATCGCGGGCAATAATAATAAAGACGCGCTGATTGAGAATGTGCAGGTCAAGGCCGACGTCACCGCGGCCAACGGCACGGCGGGCGGCGTCACGGCCACGAACTTCGGCATCATCGGCCAAGACAGCGGGCTGGAAAACAACAGCAGCGTAAGCAACTGCACGATCACCGGCACGTCGGAGAGCATCGGCGCTGTTGCGGCGTACAACCGCGCGGGCGCGACCATCCGCAACGTGAAGCTGGCGGAAAACGCCAACGTGCAGTTCAGCACCCCGGCGGTCACCATCGGCGGCCTTGCGGGCATGAACGAGGGCACCGTCACCGGCTGTCAGGTCGGAAACGGCGCGCTGGCGCTGGACAACGGCCTGCGCGCGGGCACCAACACCGTCACGCTGGGCGGCGCGGTGGGCCGCACCACGGCGGACGGCAAGGTCAGCAGCACCAACGTTCTGCTGGACCTTACACAAAATCTTGATAAATATACAAATTTGGGCGGCGTCGCAGGCCAGAACGACGGTACCCTGGATCAGTGTACCTATTCCGGCACGATGGGCGACAAGGCAGACGGGGACGGCCTTGTCTCCGCCGGTGCACGCAGCACCGGCAGCACGGTGGGCGGCATTGCCGGTCTGAACAACAACACAATCACCGGCTGTGAGGTCAAATACATCAAACTGCAGGTCAGCGGTATCAGCAACATCACCACGACCCAGACCGCAGACGAAAAGCTCGCCAGTGCCAGCCATGTGGGCGGCATTGCGGGCCGCAACAATGACGAAATCTCCAACAGCTATGTCGCCACCGAGCGCAGCAACGGCGCGGGCAGCATCATCACGGCGCGTTACGGCTTTGTGGGCGGCGTCGCGGGCTCCAACAACGGCACTATCAAGGGCAGCGGCAGCAAAAAAGCGCTGGTCAGCGACGAAAAAGCAACACCCGCCCTTGTTGCACAGGTTAAAAATTGGCTGGGTGCGGAAGATGCCAATGCCGGCATCAACAGCATGGCGGCAGAGCTGACCACAGGCAAGACCTACGCGGGCCTCATGGGTGTTGACACTGTGTCTGTACAAGGCTATGGGAATGTCTATAGTCAAAGCGGCCTTGCCGCCAATGATCTGCTTGTCGCCCTGCGCGGCAGCAACAACAGCGAGACTGTCTGTGCCGCCGGTTATCTGGGCGGTCTGGCAGGCTTTAACTCTCTCCGCGGTACAATCGACACTTCCGCCACCGGCCAGTGGTTTGTCTATTCTGACAATGCGACAACGGCATCCACCGTCGGCGGTATTGTCGGCCAGAACGAATCCAACGTCACAGACAAAAGCGTGCTGGACACTGTGGTAAACTGTGCCGCTGTGCGCCGGTTTACGCGCGTGTTTGATGGGCCTAAGAACAAGGATGATACAGACGATGACAACATTTACAAGAGCGAAAATCGTGTTGTTGTCCATGTGGGCGGTGTCATTGGCCAGCAGCAGAACCGCAGCGATGACCGGTGGTCTGTCAGCAAGGTAGTCAACTGCGGCAGTGTGTTCAACAGCCGCTCGGCCAATGTGGGCGGCGTGATCGCCTATTGGCTGGACTACGGCGGAACCGTGCAGAAATGCTTCAATTTTGGCAAAATCACAACAAACACGAACGACAAAAACAGCGGTTACGGTGCAGTCGGCGGTATTGTCGGCTTTATTGACCAGCCTATTTCCGGCGGCACCACAAATGTGCTTTCCTGCCGTAACTACGGTCAGATTTGGTATAAATCAAACGGCGCAAATGACTGCGCGGGCATTATCGGTAAAATCGAGATGAAGAAGCCCACCGATATTATGACGCTGAACATCATCGACTGCGTCAATAGCGGTGCAATCAAGGCAGCGTCGCAGGCAGTCGGCATTCTGGCATGGATCGGCCCGTACAACAAGGGGAACATTGATAATGTTACGGTAAATATTGACCGCTGCCGAAACCTTAATACAGACTTTACGTGTGGCGGAGTGTATGACAGGAGAGTCGGCATTGTCGGCAGCCGCGGCAATGGCTCTGGGTCGAAAGAAGCAACCAATGTCACAAACTGCTTTGCCACGGTTGGTACAGGTTGGTATCCTATTGCCTATTTGCGCCAGAGTTACGAGAATGTCACCGGCCACGGCAACTATTATATTGAGAATTCCGAAAGTGCAGGCAAGAGCTTCTTTAAGAAAGATTCCCGTAAACTGACCACAGAAAAACCGAACAGTACAACAGGTAACTGGGAGAAAGCGGATAAGCAAGGAAGTGACAAGGCCTACAACGAGACAGATTGGAACTCGTCCTCGGGAAAAGTAAAAGCACACCGTCTGTACATAGGCTATAACGTCACTGATAAAGCAACCAATCCTTATATTGCGTTCCTGCCCACTTTGGCAGAGGGTGGGAACGGCGCAGCGTACAGTCTGTGGTGGATGCGAGGCATTACTTCTACGGATTGGAATGCCGCAGCAAACTCTGCCTATATCAAGACCGACGGTAAGAAAGCCTACATTTTCGATGACACCGGCGCGGGTAGTGATACCAATCCCGGCAACCAGAGAGCGACTGTGATGCTGCAATTTGGCGAAGCTGCGAACAGTACGAAATCGGACGTTGATATTACCGACATCACCGACGAGGTCATCCAGAACTACTATAAGTACATGCTGGACAGCACCAAGCCCGCCCAGCCGGGAGAAATCAACGTCAAGGCCAGCCAGGTGCAGGACGCGGACAACAACGTCTATGGCCGTTATGAAGTGACGTGGGCCGAGCCGAGCGACAGCGACAAGAATGCCAGCCCCGCCGCTTACTACCGTGTTGAAATTCTGCCCTGCAACGATGCGGGTACTGTCGAACCGGATGCAGTTCCCTATCTGAAAGCTGACGTCTACCAGCGCAGCTATACCTTTGTGGCAGATAAAGCGTGGACGGGTTACTTCGTCGTGCGTGTAACGCCCTACAACACCAACGACGACCCGACGCAGGTAGACAACTCCCGGACCAGCGCCGTGCAGACCTTTATGCACGCCCTGCCTACACCGGAGATTGAGTTCCGGCTGGTCAAACGCGAGAACGGCGGCTTTGACTGGAATCAGTGCCAGACGCCGGATGAAAAATCGAGAGAATTCAATTATGAGGTTGTCGCGGTGCTGAAAAACTACACCGAATACCCGACAGACGAGGCATGGACCGTTAAGCTGACCGATGGAAAGCATCCTTATTATTTCAGCAGACGGAATGGCAAGCAGTACATCCGCCTGACCCAAAATTTGGAACGCACTTTGACGCTTACGGCGTTGGCAACCCCGGACAACAGCAGCAGTACAAAGTATCTGCGCTCGGCCCAGTACAAGTCAGAGACCTATCTCCCGTCCCAGTGGCGTGACCACAACGGCCCTAACGGCAAGGACGAGGACGGTCTGCCGCTTGGCACGCTGAAACAGGACGGCAACACGGAGTTTGTGACCTACACTGGCCAGACAGCGGAGAGCTTTGAAGCAACCGTGAAGTTCAGCTTTACCCCGAAGGTCAAGAGCGACAGCAGCGAGCACGGCAGCCCGACCTACCGTGTCATGCTGCTGGCAAAATATCTGGGTAATGACGAAGTCAACGGCGTATCTTTGAACGGCCAGTACATCACGCTGGCCGCGCGGGAAAGCATTGTGACAGAGTCTCCCGTCACCTTCAACCTGAACAGCCTGCCGTCGGATGCCATGACGAACTACACCGACTTCCTCGTTGTCGCGGTGCCCGTCACCAGCGGCAAGGGCGACATGAAGTATCGCTGGGATGCCACGGAGGAGGAAGTGTCCACAGCCATCGCCAGCCATGCGAACGAGACAAACGACACCAACAAAGAAATCTGGTGGAAGAACGGCTATGAGATCGTCCGCACGGGCGAGCACAGCTATACCTATGCCCATCTGACGCCGCTCTGCTTCTCCGACGTGAGCCGCACCGATGGCACCGATGACAAGGAATGGGCTATACAGGCCACGGTAACGACCCCGCAGATCATCTTCAAGCAGCTGAACCTGAATGTTCTGAAAGCCCCGACGCTGGACAAAAACACCGAAGGAAAAGTTGACGAGAAAACCAACGAGTTGACCTATACGTTCAACTGGACGCAAGAGGACATGGACGCGAAAACGCCGACCTACAGCATCAAGCTCTACGGCCTGTTGACGGACAAGGACGGCAATGTGACCGGTCAGGAGCAAATTGCGCTGAAGGACGGCGTAAATCTGGCCGATAAGGTTCAGAACAGCGGCAACAACAGCTTTACCCTGCCTGTCAACGTGGATACCATGCTGGCCAACGGCAGCGACAGCTGGCGCTATGACAAGGTCCGGCTCGAGGTCACCCGTGTGGCGGCAGCCGGCACCGATGAAATCGGCGCGTCCGCTGTGGCGGATTACAGCGTTAAGCAGCGCCTGTCCGGCATCAGCGCGCCGAGCTCCATCACCCGCGTCAACGGCGAGACCGACAACGCGGATGCCCTGCTCTACACGGTCAGATGGTCGCCGTCCGACGACGCGCGCATTGACCACTATGAACTGTGCGTCGTCGATGACGGCGGCAAACCTGTGCTGACGCTGCCCACCACGGGCAACGTCGGCAGCCTGACGCTGGATCTGGAGCAGTATCAGGGCAAGACATTGCGCTTCCGCGTTGTTGCCCGCCGCAAGACTGGTAGCAATTGCTTTGACGGCCCGGACGGCGCATTGAGCCAGTCCGAGACCATCGTCCGCCGCGCCGATGCGCCTGTGGTTGAAAACGTCGCTTTTGACAACAACAGCCCGAATCAGGAGAAGTTCCTGAACGACCTCAAGCTCAACATGACGCTGGCGGAACCCGCACAGGGCAATGTCTACTTTACCGGCTATATCTTCAGCGATGTGGCCAACTATACAAAAATTGCCAAACTGGCCGAGGCTTGGCAGGGCGAAGGCACCGGACAGGCCAAGTATGAGGCCCAGCAGAAGTTGACCCAAGCACTGGACGAGATGCTGGACAGCGGCGACGCCGAGCTGGTCATCCCGAAGGACAGCCGCACGGTGGGCGGGAGCGCCAGCGCCAACGACACCGCCGCCAGCTATACCTTTGTGCCCGACGGCAACGGCTTTACGCTGACGCCCGACCATGCAAAACAATACCTGCTGCCCGCGGTGCGCGTTATGCCCACCGACGGCACGACAGCGTCGAACTGGTTCTACATCCTGCAGCAGGATACCGCAAAGGCACAGCTGCCGGCCATCACGCTGGACGCCCCCGTGGACACTGCCGAACCGGAACGCGCGCTTGGCAACGCCGTTTACAAGCAGGAAGTCAACCTGTACAACGACCCCGAGTGTAAGAGCAATCGCGGTACGGACCGGCTGGAGCTGCGCCGCTTTACGGTGGAGTGGACCGCGGTGAACAAGTACACCCAGGCCGACGGCACGGTGTGCAACCTGACCGACAGCTATACCTTTACCGTCACGCCGCTGGACAAGGACAAGGACAAAAAGCCCTACAGCATTACGGTGACGACCTACGACAGGGACCAGACGGACGCAGACGGCAATGTCACGCATAAGCGCGGGGAAATCGAAACCGTTACCAAGACTATTGGTGATAAAAAAACCAACATCGACCCGACCAACGACGTAAATGAGGCTGGCGAAGTCACCCGCATCTGGTACGACCTGAGCGTTGAACCTGTGACCGACGAGAACGGCAACGTGACATGGGAATCGCAACCCTATGACGTCACCGGCACGGTGGAAAAGGACGGCGGTACGCTGTACTACAAGGCACAGACGGTTCCCATGCTGGAGCTGGTGCAGGAGGACGGCGCCGAGCCTGTTTACCGCATCACCCTGCCCGAGCTGCAGGAAAAGGTGCAGGACGATTCGCTCGAGCTGCAAAAGTTCACCGCAAGTGTGATGCTGCAGACGCTGGCGCACTCGGATAACAAGGGTAAGACCGTTGCGTCCGCTTCGGTCAAGGTCCCCGTCAACGAGACGAACACCGCCGATGCGGCGGAGGATGCTCAGAGTATGGACTCCGCGGAGAGCGTCGCGCCCGCCGAGACTGCAGAAAGCACGGCGGCGGAAAGCGCCCCCGCAAGCGTGCCCCCGGTCCTGATGCGGGCCCGTGCGGCACTGCCCATGGCGACCCCGGAGACCGCCGCTGCCCCGGATGAGACGGACGCGGCGGAAACCGCGCCCCCGAAACGGACGGAAACAAGCGACGCATCGTAATTTTATTTTAGGAAAGAAGGTGGCATTATGCACCGCAGGGCACGCAGCATTCTGCGCGGGGAGCAGGGGCTTTCGATGATACTGGTCCTCTGCATCGGCGCGCTGTTTGTGGCGCTGTCGGCAGCGCTGGTCTATGCGGCCTCCGTGCTGACGGCCAATGCCAACCGCCAGCTGCTGGAACAGGAAGCCTACCAGCTGGCAACCAGCTTTTCCGACGTGCTGGAAGGGGAGCTGAACAATAAGGACAGCAGCTTTGCCAAGTTCGTCAATGAGCAGTTCATGTTCTCCCAAAGTTACGGCAAGGACATCTATGATTTGGAATCCCAGCCCAAGGAGTTCGCTTGGAAACCGAAAGGCAGCCAGCCTGATGGCGGGGCCGAGGCCATCACGGTAACACTGCGCCGCCGCCCGGGCGACGGTGCCGACAAGCTGAACCAGACGGCGAACAGTACCAATGCCACAGACCTGCGCAACCTGCTCGACACACTGGAGGGCGAAAACCGCAAGGGCATGGCAATCGTCGATTTACAGCTGGACATTACGGTGACAGTCACGAAAAACGGCGAGAGCTTTGCCTTCACGCGGACCTATGACCGCACAGTGAAGTACGACAGCGACGGCAGCCAGGCAAAAAGCAAAATATTACCAAAGGTGTACTACACAATAAACGACGGTCCAACAAAGTATTACCGCATTGACGCACTGACGTTCTACGCCCCCGGCGTCGATGACAAGGCTATTGACGATAGCAACATCAAAAGCAACCGCCTGACGTTCCACTGCGACACCAGCCAGCAGCCCGATTCCATCACCTACACCCGCGGTGCCAAACAGAGCACCGGCACAACACAGGAGTGACCCGCTATGAAACATACTTTACAAAGTCAGCGCGGCGAGACCATTGTGGAAGTGCTTGTGTCGTTCCTGCTGCTGATGATTTTTACGTCGATGTTCGTCGTTTCGCTGCGGTACGCCCGCGCCATGTCCCTAAAGGCCGAAACGCTGCGGGAGACAGCCTATGGCTTCTGCGCCGGGCTGTACCCGGCCAATAACGCGGCCCCCAACTGGGTGAATGAGCGGGATGGGCTGGAGTTCTCCTTTGGCGATTACGGTGAGTTTACGGTGAACGGCGTCGAGCTGGACAGCGTGGAGACAAGCGCGGAAGTTACGGAAAACGGCCAAAAAACGACGGAACAGCACAAGTTTTACCGCTACAGCAAGAGCACGGCAGAAGGGACGACCAACCCATGAAGCAGTGTTTGAAAAACCAGAACGGCACAACGCTGGTGGAGCTGATCGTCTGCATGGTGCTGCTGGCAATCTTTACGCTGGCGGCGGTCACGCTGATACAGCCCAGCGCACAGGCGTACATGGACATCCAGCAGCAGACCCGCGCGCAAAATCTGGCCGACGCGCTCATTGAGACGATCCGCGGCGAGGTGCTCGAGGCGAACGGCTATATCCGCTTCACCGACGGCGCGACGGACCTTAATAATTTGGATAGCGTTTTTGCGTCCAAGGGTAACGATTACAGCAAAGGCACGGCATTGGAATTCAGCGTCTACCCCAACCACATTGAGCTGATCGACAAGGACTGTGTGCCGCCGCTGACAAAGACAGACGGCACAGCGCTGCTGACACCGGAACAGGCCAATGCGCTGAACGGCTACCTGCACATGCGCTTTTACCGCGATGAACTGAATAACGCCGGGCACTACGGCAACCCGCAGCACACAAAAAAGGACAAGGCCGAGGACGGTACTGAGACGGTCACACGGCCCTACGTTGCCTACGGCTACACAACGGCCTATCCCCGGGATGCCTATATGGGGCTGTTCATCAGCGATCTGCATTTCTACGCCCGCAGCTGGACGCAGGACGGCGACGAAACCAAGACCCCGCGCATTACGGCTATGACGGTGGTGCTGACTGTGGCCAAGCGGGACGCCAACAACCAGATCGTGCCGCTGTGCACCCAAAAAGCCATTGTGCAGTTGCCCGGTGAGCCGGTCATCCTGTATGAACCCGGCACCTGGGACGGCAAGGCATCGTCGGAGTCGTGAGCGGCGCCCTCCGGGACGATTTTTGAAAAGTTTATTACAATCCCGGCGGAGGTACTGGACAAATTCAAATGGACTCGTTATACTTTAAAACATGAATACCTGTGTGCCGGACAAAAATGCAGGAACGTCATGGGCAGCAGAGCAGAGAGGATGACTAGGATGGCAACAATTGAAATCAAAATGCTGGGCGGCTTTGAGATCCGTATGAACGGCAAGCCCGTGCTGGCACAGCTGGCGCAGTCCCGCAAGGCAACGGCGCTGGTGCAGTATCTCGTTTTGCGGCGCGGGGAGCGCGTCTCCCACAAGGTACTGACCGATACCCTGTGGGCAGGGGAGCGGTCCACCAACCCGGACATGGCCCTGCGCGCCATCTTGCATCGCTTCCGCCTTATGATCGACGCGGAGGGTCTGGATGAGATGAAGGACTGTATCGTGACCAGCCGCGGCTACTACCAGTGGAACCCCCATCTGGACTGCAGCGTGGATGTGTTTGAGGTTAACGACCTGTCGGAGCTGGCCCGCAAGGAGAGCGACGCCGAGAAGCGCAGCCGTATTTATGAACAGATCGTCAACCTGTATGACGGACGCCTGCTGCCGCAGTCTGCGTCCGAACCGTGGGTCGAAAGCGTCAGCGTGCGTCTGCACGGGCAGTACCGCACAGCCATTTTAAACCTGCTGGAGCTCTGCAAAAAATGGGGCGAGAGCACCCGCATCGTTACGCTGTGTACCCGCGCGCTGGAGCTGGACCCCTACGAGGAGCGCCTTTATCTGGAAAAGATCGTCGCGTTGGAGACGCTGGGCCGCCACGAGGAGGCGGAGGATCTGGCACGCCGCGGCAGCGCCATGGGCTGCCTGCATCATGCCATTGAGCCGGGCCGCGCAGGCTCTGCCTACCGCCAGATGCGCCAGGCAGACCGCAATATGGAGAGCGAGGTCTCCAAGCTGATCTCTGCTCTGCCGGATACCGAGGACACGGGGGCCTGTATCTGCGACTTTGAGACGTTCAAGGAAATTTACCGCGTACAGCGCGGCGTGCAGGTCCGCTACGGTCTGCAGGTATTCCTGGCGATTCTGACCGTGGCTCCCAGCCAGAACACCGATGCTGCCGAGACCGCTTTGATGGTGGAGCAGCTGGGCGATCTGATCCGCACGAATCTGCGCCAGTGCGATGTGGCCGCCCGCTACACCGATATGCAGTATGTTGTTATGCTGAGCGGCAGCACCGCCGAGAGCGGCACCGGCCCGCTGGAGCGCATCAAGGCCGCGTTCTACCGCATCCCTGCCCATGGCCGCTACCTGTTGAGCTATAGCCTCTATGTTCCCGAGGCCCAGGCCGACAGCGGGCGCGTCCGCCGTCGCAAAAAGACGGCGAAGAAGGAAAAATAAGTGAGCCGTTAAGCCGTACAGTGAAAGCTGTGCGGCTTTTTTGCTGCACGGACCGGCAAAGAAACGATTGGTAGGGGCGGGCATTGCCCGCCCGTGCCCGTTTGCCCTGTGATAGATTTCCCCGAAAAGACGATGCTGCGCCAAGTTGGCGGGCAAGCAATGCTCGCCCCTACACTCGCTGTATGTCGAGGAACGATTTTTTACACTTTCCACAATCTTTTGCCTAAAAATTTTTACAAAAAATCCGAAAAAACTGTTTAAATTTCCACAACAATGTGGTAAAGTAGTATCAAACAGGCGGGAGTGTTCAAAAATCACTGCGCCGCAATGAAATTCTACGCCGCAGGGCTGCCGGAAGCAGCCCCGGCGCGAAAAGAGGTTTGACGATCCATGGGCTACGCAAGCAAAGACATCCGCAACATTCTGGTGGCCGGCCACGCCGGCTGCGGCAAAACGACGCTGACCGAGGCACTGCTGTACATGAGCGGCGCTTCCGAGCGTATGGGCCGTGTCGAGGACGGCACCACCGCCAGCGACTTTGACCCCGAGGAGATCCGCCGCAAGGCATCGCTCAACTCGAGCGTTGTCCCCGTCGAGTACGAGGGCATCAAGTACAACCTGATCGACGCACCGGGTCTGTTTGATTTTGAGACCGGCGCTGCCGAGGGCATCATGGCCGCCGAGAGCGTGCTGATCTGTGTGTCCGGGCGTTCCGGCGTGACCGTCGGTGCCGAGAAGGCGTACCAGCTGGCGCTGAAAAACAACAAGGCGCGGATGATCTTTGTCACCAAGGCTGATTTGGAAAACGCCGACTACTTTAAGATCCTGGAGCAGATGAAGATCAAGTTCGGCCCCAGTGTCTGCCCCTGCGTCGTGCCCGTCCGTCTGGACGACGGCACCGTCGCCTACATCAACCTGTTCAGCCAGAAGGCCTTCAAATACGAAGGTGGCAAGCAGGTCCAGATCGACCTGCCCGACATCGGCCACCGCTTTGAGGGCCTGATCCAGGCCATGAGCGAGGCCATCGCCGAGACCGACGAGGCTTTGATGGAGAAGTTCTTCGAGGGTGAGGCTTTCACCACAGAGGAGATCGTCCAGGGCATGGCCTCCGGCGTGCGCAGCGGCCAGATCACGCCCGTGTTCTGCGGCTCTGCCGTCAACGCGCAGGCGCTGGATATGCTGCTCTACAACATGAACGTGCTGCTGCCCGGCGCGGACACCGCGTCCGCCGTGGGCGAGTCTGGCGGCGAGCCGGTGGAAATCACCGCCGACCCCGCCGCCCCGCTGTGCGCCTACGTCTTTAAGACTGTGGCCGACCCGTTTGTCGGCAAGCTGAGCTTTATTAAGGTGCTGTCCGGAAGGCTGACCGCGACGAGCAACGCCGTCAACGCCCGCACCGGCCAGCCGGAGCGCCTGGGCAAGACGCTGACCGTCTGCGGCAAAAAGCAGACTGACACGCCCGAAATCGCCGCCGGTGACATCGGCGCAGTTGCCAAGCTGGCCACCGCCAAGACCGGCGATACCCTGTGTGACCCCGCCCGCGTCGTGGCGCTGCCCGCACCTGTGTACCCCATCAGCAGCTACCGCATGGCCGTCAAGGTCACCAAGAAGGGTGACGAGGGTAAGGTCGGCAGCGCGCTGGCCCGCCTGATCGAGGAGGACCCCGCCATCCGGTTCGTGGTCGACCCCGAGACGAAGCAGCAGATCATCAGCGGTCTGGGCACCCAGCATCTGGAGGTCGCGCTGGCCAAGCTGAAGAATAAGTTCGGCGTCGAGATCACGCTCGAGAATCCGCGCGTGCCGTACCGTGAGTCCATCCGCAAGAGCTGCAAGGCGCAGGGACGCCACAAGAAGCAGACCGGCGGCCACGGCCAGTTCGGCGACGTCTGGATCCAGTTCGAGCCCATCGAGGGCGAGGGCATCGAGTTTGCCGAGAACGTGTTCGGCGGCAGCGTGCCGAAGAACTTCTTCCCGGCAGTCGAGAAGGGCGTCCGTCAGGCCGCCGAGCACGGCGTGCTGGCCGGTTACCCGATGGTCGGCATGAAGGCCACGCTGCTGGACGGCAGCTACCACCCTGTTGATTCCAGCGAAATGGCGTTCATTATGGCCGCCAAACTCGCGTATAAGGCCGCCATCCCCGAGGCCGGCCCCGTCCTGCTTGAGCCCATCGGCGCATTGAAAGCCCACGTCCCCGCCGACAACACCGGCGATATTATGGGCGAGGTCACGAAGCGCCGCGGCCGCGTGCTGGGCATGAACCCCGATGACGACGGCCTGCAGGTCGTCGAGGCCGAGGTCCCCGTGGCCGAGATGCAGGACTTCACCACCTTCCTGCGCCAGCTGACCCAGGGCCGCGGCTACTTCACGTTCGAGTTCGTCCGGTATGAGACCCTGCCGCAGATGCTCGAGAACAAGGTCATCGAGCAGGCAAAGGCATTGGGCAACTTTGCGGATGAGGATTAAACGAGAGATGTTCTTTCTTTGCAAAGAAAGAACCAAAGAAATTCTAAACAAGTAAAATAAAAGCACCTGCTGACCGGTATGCGTGTGACCGGTCAGCAGGTGCTTTTTGGGTAAAATATGTAAAGCTTCTTTGCT
>ENA-ORSG01000816-ORSG01000816.1-human-gut-metagenome-genome-assembly--contig:-NODE-816-length-24535-cov-112.372549_pt1 | contig 24535 bp, 21 predicted proteins | sample MGYA00242189_ERZ509156 | MGnify/ENA primary metagenome ERZ509156 (study PRJEB26280, sample SAMEA2338666) | human gut metagenome | biome: human gut; feature: human-associated habitat; material: faeces...
TACACCTGCTTGCTTTTATTGTGCTATGCTATCCACACGCTTTTGCAAGTGACCCTTTTTTGCCCATCATTTTTCTTGTCTCTACATCAGCAAGTCTCAACATCCCCTTCGTGATGTGGTCTATCACAAAATCTCTTCCTTTTCTGGGTATGATGATTGCATAGTCATGCGTGAAGTATCGTGTATATCCAGTTGTGTCTATGCATATCAAGGGTTTCCCCAATGCCATAGCGTCAAATGAAACAGTGACGGCTCCCTCCTTCAATGCTGCATTGATCACAACATCAGCATCAGCCATCAATGTTTTGTATTTCTCCATGGAAACTTTGCCTGTAAGCGATATATATTTGCCAAGCCCCCTGTCTTTGACCATCCTTTCAAGTCTTTCCTTGTCATAGCCTTCTCCTACTATTGTCACATGAATTTGGTCATTCTGCTTCACGGCGGCATGGGTAGCTTCAATGATCAGGTCAAATCCACGCCAAGCATCCAGGCGGCCTATAGTGACATATTCGGTGACATCCTTTTTTCCCGTTTGTTTGTGGCAAGCAGAGAGCGTTGCTTCAGCTGCAACATCGGTAAAAATGATGGTCTTGTTGGTATAAGCCGAAGGAATGTATTGACGGGTAAAGTCGGTTTTACATAATATCAGATTGGCATTTTTGCATCGTTTTTTGAATCCCATGTTCCATTTGCTCAACGAAGCTATTTGCCTACGAATCCTTTCAATGATATAGCTTTTTTTTCCGTAGTATTTGCAATATTCTTCAGGTATGGTTTCCAAACCTCCTATGGGTCCCCATATGAAGAATTGCTTTTGTCCATAGCTGCTCACCTTCCACAATGCGTTTCCGTAGGTGAGATGGTGGAAAATCCTGATGTCATTCTCCTGCATGGTCCTTTTCACGATATGGTTGGTACACACCTGCCATATATTATAATAGGTACGCACGCCGCGCAAACCCTTTTTCCAGAAACGTGCCCATTTGGGCCAGTCGTAATACAGCCAGTGGATATTTTTATATGCGGGATGCTTGTCAATCCAAGGCTCGATGGTGTGCCGATTGCTTTCGCGTGTCAGCACCCACAGTTCGAAGTACTTCGACATCTCCAGCACCCAGTGCCATCCCACGCCAATCTCACTTCCCAGATTGGGCTCACAGGCATAGGCTGAAACAAAGATTTTCAATCGCTCCTTGTTCTTGCTTGGTGCAGAAGTTTTTTTCATTTATTGCGTGTCGTTTAAGATGTAATCTTCCAGTCGTCGATAGTGCGCCTTTCATCATCAAAGTTGATGTCCACTTTCACGATGGGAAGTCCGCACATGGCAAATCGGGTAGGGTAGTCCTTGAGGTCAATCTGCTTCATGGCAGCAGCTACCGACTTGTTTATTTTCAGTTCAAAGAGATACAATGCCTTGTCCGTGCGCATCACCATGTCCACACGGCCAGTGGATGTGCGCACCTCCACGTCAATGTTTTCATATTGTGCCAATAGGCAGAAAAAGTCTGTATGCCCACAGGTAGCCGTTTCTGTTGCTTCGTTTCCATATCCATGTCAGTTATACGCTTGCCAATATAGTCATTTTTTATCAAAAATGTCTTATGTGTTGATAAAAACACAAGTTATTTTGCTGTTTTGTCTTTCATCAGTTTTGCATAGAAAGTAGGTTGTCCATTGTACCTCTCTTTCCATATCGTTTTATACGATAGTTTGAATACCCAGTTGTCTTTTGTCAGTTCTTCATATTCCTGTTGATTCCACGGTTTGTTGAGCATGAAGTGCAGTTGTCCCCGCTTGACATTGTTTTCAGGAATGTCATCTATCATTTGCTTTACCTCTGGAAATTTGCGGTAGGCGTAGTCGTAGAGATAATCTTGAAACAGATAAAATGGGAAACAAGAATTTCTCTCCAAGAATTTATAAAAGACATCCCTCGTGAAAACAAACAAAGGATTGTTCTTCATGTTGGTTCCTATACACCATGTGCACCATCTTGAATTGCTCCACCAAGGGAACTCTGGAGCATTCAGTGTCTTAGGGCTTGTCAATGGTAGTCTCTTGACGTCTGCTGGTATTTCTCCCGTTATCCAGCAAGTAGAATCCAACCATATACCACCATGGTCTGCCAAAAGCGTAACTCTGACAATGTCGCTGAAATGCGTGAAACTTATACTGCCGTTTTCAACTTTCTCATATATGTATTGTGGAATCTGGCAATATTGCATTATATTGTCTCTCGTTATCAGAACTACGTTGCTGTTGTGAGCACATAGTTGAGTGTAGCACCCTTTTACGAGTTTCGGCATATGGTCCTTACCCTGCCACCAGAATACCCATATACGATATTCTTCTACAATCGACTTGTTAACATTTCTATACGTATCGGGAAATGACAATAGTTGTTTATTAAAAATGTAACTGTCCATCCATTCTGTAATCTTTTTCTTTCCCCAAAACTGTAGGCATACGAGTGGATGACAATAATTGCCTATCCACCATGCCGTATTATAGACTGCAAGTTTCCAGGAATAGTGATGTCCCTTTTCAAAGAATTCGTTGAGGATCATGTGTAGTCTTGAAAAGGCTTTCCCGAATTTTGATTGTGCTTTGAATGTCATAACTCGTTTGTTATTGATTTTTAATTTATCAAGATGTGCTTTTGTTAAGTTTCCTAGCCTTCTTAAAGTGTTTGTACATTCTTAACATACGGAAAAATGGAGGAGAAAAGACACTTGCGACACAAAAGAGATATGGCATCCGCTTTGCAACTTTCACAAATTTTGAATTCTCTTGTATATCTGGAACGAGAGAAACCAGTAGCAATTTTTCTTTTACCGAAGCATTCAATCCAAAGACATATTTAATACCATAGTCAAAATATGCAGCAGCCAACCCCGCTATCTTGTATCTTGCCTGTGAGTTTATATAGAGGCTATTCGCAACATCCAATGTACGTACACCACCGAGAATCCAATCTTTTAATATTTCTTTGTGCTTGCATAAGTTTTCAGTAGTATTGCTTCTCGTTTTTACATATTGGATAGCGATAATAGGAGAAAACTGAACTCGTTGAGCGTAAAAAAATACTTTTACTCCCCAATCAACATCTTCAATTCGAGTATTTTCCTCAAAAGATAATTGAATGTGTAAATAAAAGTTTCTATTTATTACTAAACGCCATGGTGCATTGGGATTACCGTTTTGTTTCACAAATGATTCACCATCCATAACCTTATTGTTATTGTAGTGCCCTTGTGATACATTGTTGTTTATTCCATTATATTGTATTGAAAAGTCTGTAACTAGGATGTCTAAATCAATAGTTTGCAAGTGGTCGAATATCTTCTTTAATGCTCCGAAATGATAATAGTCATCTTGGTCAATAAATAAGATGTATTTTCCACAAGCCTCTCTAACTCCCGTATTTTTACCGCCTCCTTGACGCTTATTGACAATATGCTTTATAACCCTCAAATTGTTATGCTTTTCGGCTTCCTTAGCCAGCCATTTGCGAGTATCGTCTGTACTACAGTCATCCACACATATTACCTCATAAATTGACGTATCAAGAGGTTGGCTCCATATACTCTCCAAACAAATAGGCAAATCATGTGTCAATCCGTTATACACTGGGATAATGATAGAGAAAAAAGGGCTGCTCATATTTTATCTGATTCTTTTGATGTTCTTTTGATGCTGATTTTTATAAACTATGTTGAGAATCTCTGTTATAGCCTTCTGGGGAGACTCCTCGTTTATCACCTTGTAAAAGCCAGGTTTGTCAGCCAAGAAGTCTATATTCTTTTTGATAGCCTCAATACCCTCCTTGCTCAGTTCTTTCTTTCTCCTCAATATGGTTTCCGTGCGAGCCGTCAGCAAAATGTTGTAATCCAAAGATGGGATTATGCATCTGCCCCACCAATACAAGAACCTCACAGGAAGATGGATGCGGCTGCGGCGGCTGTCACAGATGATGTCGGTATAATAACGGTCGAAGATGGCAAGTCGGGTGATGCGGGTTACAGGCTTCACCCGCAGAAAATACCCCAAAAGGTAATCCACGGAATAATAAGCCAACCGAAGCAATGAACTCAGCATACCTGTTTTCGCTCCACGATGAGGCTTTTCGTAGCTCCTATCCACCTCTTTCTTTATGCCTGCACTATGTGCCACTTCGCCTAGATTGCCGAACAGCATGGGGCGGAAATGAAAATAGACATGTGCCTTGCGGAACACCTCCCCAAAGTTTTCTATCATCAAATCAATAACCGTGGTTTTACCTGACCCGTCAGGACCGGTAAAACCAATGGAAAATCCTGTGTTGGAGCAGATGTAATTCCTTATAAAAGTCCACAGAAAAAGGAGAACGTTTCCGATGGAATCAAGGGGGCGCTGTAAATAATTAGCAGCAACGGCTCGCATCACTAATATATGGCTATCTATATTGTCACATTCTTCAATCGATTTGACACGAAAAACCGCCTTGATCTTTTGCTTCACGACCAAGTTTTGGCTTGCTTTCTCTCTCATCCATGCGTATTTATCGGGAAACTGACTTCCCACTGCACGATTATAAAGATACTTGTCGAGAAACTGATACTCAACCTCCATATAATAAAGGAAACCGTTGAACTGTCGATGCTGAACGAACTCACTGGCATCCATCAATAATATTCCCCATACAGATGTATTAAAGAAGAAATCCCATTGCACCAGTTCGATGTGTTCACCACATGAGAAACCGCACACGTATGTAATAAGTCGGTCACTATGCAGATAAGTGATGATTTTCCACCCTGAGGAATCAATCAGTTTTAGCAGTTCACTTTTCAGTGCGACATAACTCTTCCGTGTGATGATGATATCAATGTCGCGACTCTTGTTATTATCGGGAAGACCCTCAAAATTCCTCAGAACAGCATAGTCCGCATTATCATTGAGTAAGCCTATGACATCCGAAATATGTTTAGCCGAAATCTCACTCATAACATTATTTTTTGAACAAACCAGAGTTGGCAATCACTTTGTCTATAATATAAGAAGGGTGGTTCCGCACACATTCAAATAGAAGAGCTAAACCCCTAATTATTTTTTTCTCTCTGATGTAGAAAACGCCATTTCGCAAACAGTCTGCCGCATGGGAGTCTTTTTGCAGTCGTGCCCGTTCTATCTCCGATAGCGAATTATAATAGTCAATAAAAGTCAACTCTTTCATTCCCTTACGGCGACGTCGCAAATTTACCTTCACATATTCCATCTTGATAATCATATTAAAATGGCTTGAAGATAATCCTTCGGATTTACGATAAAGATATAGCACCTCGGGCAACACTATAATATACTTTCCTTCCGCATACAAATCACTAAGGCGTGTCCAAAGTTCTAAATCTTCACAAAAATCCCTATAACGTGGTTTTCCAACTGGATAACCATCTAAGGAAAAACCACCTACTCGAATAGCAGCCTCACGATCAAACATAGTTTGTATGGGAAGATAGACTCGTTTTGCCGCCTGTGCTCTTTTCAAGAATTGTGCCTTTGTAGTGTCACCAATGAACAGGCCACCTCTCATTTTCTTACTTTTTGCATCTATAAATTGAGACCATGAGCTCACAGCGATCAAATTCTCATCATTCGATAAAACCTGATATTCCTTTTCAAGAAGCTGAGGAAGAGGCAGATCATCCGAATCTACAAAAATCAAATATTTGGTTTGTGCATGATGTAATGCAAAATCCCGTCCATATGCAATACCTTGGTTTTGAGCAAGCTTCACCAACTCATATTGACGCTGATTCTGATGAAAAAAACGCTCCACATATTCTACCGTTCTATCCGTACTGCAATCATCCACCAACAAAAGGTGAAAATCTTGCATCGTTTGTGCCATGATGCAAGCCAATGTCTCTTCGATATATTTCTCCGCATTGTACATGCAGATGGCAAGGGTTATTTCAGTCTTCATAGTCCTTTTTCTGATCTGTTATCAACACTGATTGCTCAACATTGTTATTTTGAAAATACCTCACCCCTGTCATAATCATCAAGCACCCCCATGCATAATAGATGTTAATCAGATTGGCTCCAAGAAGGGCCAGAAACAACAATGACTCAAGGCTGAAGAAACGGTGAATGGCACATGAAAAGACAAAAGTCAGCAGTATCAGATAGGCCAGCAAACCATATTGGTCATATATCTTTGTGTCTGTACGCTTCCACCAGTATTTGTCCTTTTCCATGCTTTTTTTTCCTATCCAAGTCTCAAGTTGGGTGACATCGGTCTTTGTGAAGACGTTCATTACGGGAATTATTCTCGTTGCTCCGCTGCCATCGGCAGCCATGGCCTCTTCTGCGCTTCCTGTTGATGCAGCTTCTGCCAGTGCTACAGCACGATCCATTTGTTTCAATTCCATTGACTGCCCCAACATGAACATTCCGATTATCAACGGGATAATATAGATAACAGTTTTACGTGTTATGAAGTAGAGGCTCAGAACTCCCATGCCCACAAAGGCTGTTCCGCTTCCCATCATCAGCATGCTCCAAAGAAATGAGAAGGTCACAATGCGTTGTTCTGGGCTGAACAATTCTTGGAGGGTGATTCTTTTACCTTTCATAATTTCCATACATCTAAGATAGCCGAGCATCGTGAATGTGAGAATGCGTGCCGAATGGCTGGGCTCCAAAGTCAAGGATGGCAGTTTCGTTATGGATAGGAAGAACTGATTTTGTAGGTTAAGCAACGGCATGTTGCGAAGGCCTACCAGTACACACATCTGTTGTCCTATCAGCACCACTGCGTAAGCGATGATCAGATACTTGAGAACCTTCGTAAAATACTCCAGCGTGAATGTGCCTTTTACAATAAAACTATAATAATTGATATATAATATCAAGAACATGCCAAGAAATCCAAGTGTAGAGAATCGCATTTCACCTTTCAGCAAGGACAAGGTATAACAAACGACCCAATAAATTGCAGCCAGAACGAGTGCCTTGGTGACGATTGGCTTCTTGGCAATGAATATCAATGGACAGAGCCCCATGAGGGTAATCTTCACTGGACTAAATGGACCTTGCTCTATGGGAACAAACATGATATTAAAAAGTACCAGCATGATTGTGGCCAGCACCTTGTCCTCATAGATAAATTTGATTTTTTGTAGAATCCACATTTTTATTGTTTATTTCTTTGCATGATGCTTCTTACATAATCTCCCGTGCAGAACATTGCCAGATAGCTTTTCCAACCAATCGTCTTCATGAAATGATTCCCAAAAACCTGGTAGTTATAATTGGATAACTGTGATGGGCTTGTCGGAGCGGAAAGAAGTTGCATTTATTCTGTTCCGTATTGTTCTTCGTCCAGTACTTTTTTGATTGCCTCCAAGAATCCTAAACCGTACAATTGGTCAGGCTCCAAATAACCGCCTTCTGCCCATTCGTTCCATGCAAAAACAAACACCTTATCGCTTTTATAATATTTTTTTGCGTTTTGGCAGAGCAAGGCAAAGTAATGATAGAATTTTTGTGTAGTTACCCCATCATATACGATACCATTCTTGCCAAATCTGGGAGAGTTGTCCCAGTCCGTAAATGCACAAGGGATTGTCTTCTGACTCTCCTTTGGGCGTAGTGATAATATCTTCTGCCATACCTGATCATAATCAACATGTTTAATCTGAGACTCCGATCGACTAACATATAAACTTCTTTTAATATTTAATTTCCGCTTAAGGTGATTGACGATTTTTATCAATCTTAACTTGTATTGATTATGATTCGATGTCCCGACCACATGAGCATATCCCGGATTCATTTCCACTCCATATGTAAAGCGTGATCTGTCCCATGAACGATCTAAACTTGAGGCTGCACTTTGATAGATATAGATCAATCCAGACAATCCATTCTCTTTTGCCATAGCGTCCCATAGGTCGAGCATCTTGTTCAACTTAGGAATCAGGTGGGGAGCATAGATGACCAGAATGGGTTTGCCGTCCTCTCTCATATATCGTTTATCCTTGAAGAAAGGAAGCATGTAGTTGAAATGATCCACCCATAATTGCTCATCATCGTAATCATCGAAAATCAGAATTTTCGACTGCTTGGTGTCTTTGCGTTTCCATGCGTCACGCCATTCTCCATTTGCCCACGAAATACAGTAATGAATATCTATTTCGGGATGAGCCAGGAGCATTTCCATAGGCTTTTCCAACAGTGTTTTACCACTAAACCAATAGTGATACATGCAAAAGCCATAGATACCATATTTACGGGCAAGTTCACATTGCCATTTAAGAGTGGCAATATCACTAAGATCATAATAATTATTGTCTAATGGTACTCTTGGTTGATTGTGTCCCTCAAAAAGCGGCTGAGCACTTTTCATATTCGTCCACTCCGTGAAACCCTTTCCCCACCATCTGTCATTTTCGGGAATACAGTGAAATTGAGGAAGATATACTGGAATTACCTTCATAGCTATTATTATTTAATCATTTTTACAATCTTGGCAGGACATCCTGCAACAACAGAATAGGGCGGAACATCTTTGACTACTACGGCATTGGCAGCAATAATCGCTCCATCTCCAATAGTAACATTCGGTAAAACGGTTGCCTTGTCCCCAATCCACACATTCCTTCCTATTGTAATTGGTCCTGGAGAATAGATTTTCCTCGCCAATGGATTTATCGTCAGTTCTGATGCCGAATTCTGCCCATGAGCATTGTCTGTAATCAATACAAACCGTCCCGTCAATAGACCATCCCCAATTATAATTTGTTGAGCACAGCTGATATGCGAGTATTCCCCTATGGAAATATCATTGCCAAGTACCATTTCGGGCTTGTTGTCTTCAGATGGACTACATTCCAACACACACTTCCCTAATATGGAAACATTCTTTCCGACAACCATATACTGAGGGTTCAATAACAACAGCCCTGATGCCAATTTGCTTCCTTGGCCAAAAGACTTGAACCGACCTTTATGGTAACCAGTAATAAGCGCACGTCGAAACTGATAGAGAAGAAAATCTCCTTTTCCACTCAGCAAGGAAAAAAGCCTCCCCAAGTATAAACCGACAACAAAAAAGATATCAAGTATTATTTTCATGAATGATATGCCTATAAATCTGTATCAATCTTTGCTTTATACGTTCAGGATCATGGCGAAGAAGGGCTTGCTTCCTTGCACCTTTACTTAGGGTGTCGGCCTTCTCCTTGTCTTGGCACAATTGCTTTATCAGTGAGGCCAATGTATAAGGGTCATTGGCAGGGAATAATATCCCGCTCTCTCCATCCTTGACTAAGGAGGAGATACCTCCAACGTGTGTCGCCAATACTGGAACGCCCAGAATTTGTGCCTCACAGAGGCTGTTCGGGGAGTTGTCGATATAACTTGAATGTACATAACAGGAAGAACCGCAGAGTGCTTTCAACAGTTCCTCTTCTGTTGCTGTCCCCATTACCTTAATATGGACGTTTGAGGCATTTATTCCATATTTGTGTTCATAAAAATGCATCTCAGGGATGCCATATACTTGCCATTCAAAATCAATATCCGTGTATTTCGTCAAAAGATTCGCAGTTTTCAGAATCAAATCGCATCCTTTATACCAAGGTCTTGAGATGATGCTGACAACCCTTTTGGTCCCATCCTCATTCCTTGTCCATACTTCCTCTCCGTCAATAAATGACTGTCGCAACGCTTCTTCGCAGTGGAAATAGGTCGCAGATGGATTGAACAAGTCAATTAAACGGTGATCCCAGTCGGTACGTCCCATAAAATACCGACATTTGCCAATAGTCTGCAATTCCCGTTTTGCACGCTTACGGAATGCCGATTCTGATCTTAAGCCAATATAACGGTATCGCAGGCTCAATCCTTTTTGAAGGATAAAGTCTGTTTTGCTCATTCCAACAGGGAGCAAGGCGTTGTGACAGGGGGTCAGACATCCTTGCATGTGAATGACAACTGGAACTTCTGTGGTGTCACAAATCCTTCCGAAATCGTTCTCGCTGCCAAATATTTGTATCAAATCCGGCTTGAAGTCGTCAATGATTTGTTTATATGTTTCCAAGCTTTCATGAGATATGGGATAATATTTCACGCCATCTTGCTCATAGACAAATCCTTCTGCAGCAAAATTAAAAGCTATTCCCAACTCAACCTCTTGAACCTGCCTGACAATCCTCTCCAACGATGCTATCCATCCCCCACCGTTATGACCATTGCTATAGGAATGGAACAATGAGGGTGTTACGGAAAACCATAAAACTTTCATAATCAACACAGTATGATTTTGGGTTCAACTACGATACATACATCTTTATAAGTTTTCTCAACCTCTGTACCCACTTAATAAATTTGAGATTTAATTGGAGAAAATGATAGGCCATTCTCGCATGACCTTTCATTGCTAAATACAGAGAGTTATTCAATGGCGCAAAAAACTGCCATTTGAATCCATCCATCCTTATACGATGATGTATTTCTGGATAGGTACGTCGTAACTGGTCTGTCTGATTGGTTTGAAGTAAATCGTATAATACGGACTTCTTTAGTACATACAAATCCTCTTCTTGGATATATAGTTCTGAAGATAACACCCCAATGACATCTTTTTTCGATGCTATTCTTCTATCCGTGATATTATTACATATTGAATTTGTGTTTGATGTCCTATAATGATAAAACGCTTTGGGTAGATAACTGGTTTTGATGTTTTGTTGAAGTAATCTGACATTATACAGCAAGTCTTCGCATATACATAATTGCTGAGGGGTGAAAGCTACGCTGTTGTAATAAACTCGTTTGACGAGTTTGTTACAACAACTGCCATGCAGCTGTTGGAACAGTAGTCTGTGAATCAGATCGTCAGTCGAAAGGCAAGAAGGCAGATTTGAACTATTATAAGTCTGACCATACAAGCCTTCGCTAATGTAATCACATATCACCATATCCGCATTATCTGCTACCGCTTTGGCAACAAGTTCTTCGATCATGTTCGGATTCACCCAGTCATCAGGATCAGCATGGATAGAATACTCGCCTGTCGCATGATCAATCCCTGTCTGACGTGCAACCGATACCCCGCCATTCTGTTGATGAATCACCTTCACACGGTTGTCTTTCGCTGCATACTCATCGCATATCGCACCGCAATGATCAGGCGAACCGTCATCCACCAAAATGACCTCAATATTCCTGTAGGTCTGCGCAAGCAGGCTGTCTATGCATTGATGAATATATTTCTCCGCTTTATAGACAGGAACTATAATCGAAACCAAGGAGTTGTTCATAATTCCTAGAATGTTATTTTCTACAAAAAAGATGCATTAGCTGCCTTGTGTATTTCTTTAACATAAACTTGTAGGCGCAGAACCTTTCGTTCAGTTTATAGAGTATTGTATTCTCCCTAAACGATTTGTAGATATTAAAACCTACATACGATGATAAGAAAATAAAATGCGAGCTGTCAATAATATTTGTTTGCACATTGAACCATCTTGACTTGTCATCAAGGACTTCTTTTAATTCATGCGCAACATTTCCGTATTCTTTTAGTTTCCTGTAGAAACAGTCATCGTAGAAAACCGACAGCTCGCTTGACAGCATTGGGAGTGAGACGTTGAAAAAGTGAAGAATCAAACCTCCATAGAAATATTTGAGACTATATGCTACCTGACAATTGTATTCTCCTGCTAACTCCTTTATTAAATGACCATTCTTTTTGTTTGTAACAAACAGTGCTGGCTGGTCTAACGACATCCCCTTTTCAAAAGCAGAATACTTCCAGGTTTCATACCAGTCGGCAAAGAAAGCGTGCGTCCGCGGAGTGTCTTTTACAAAAATAATGCCAGAGTTAAAGTAAAAATCATCGTCAAAGTCCATTTTTCCAAATGTACAGCTAATACGATGTGTAATAATGTCTGTGTCAGTTCCTGACAATTCTCGGAAACGGCGATGGCCATCAGGCACACAGGCTATTTCTGCATCAATATTGTCGATTCCGGCAAGGGATCCGCCTATCACGGTGTCTGCGTCAATGAAAAGCAGATCTCCTGATATGAATTGTCTGAAGTTGGTCTTCAGGTAACGTGAGCGTTGCATGGCATTATACCCATCGGGAGTATCTACCGCTACCACCTCAGTGACAAGTTCCCTTATGCCGTCACGCTTTCCTGTCAGTGTGGATTCAGTTCCCTTATCCACAAGCAGGATTACATCAGCGTCGGGGTTGTGCTTCCTGAGTGTGTATATCGATACCCAAGCCTGTTCGAGATATATGTCTTTATCGTTGCTTACTATGCAATATACAATCTTCGTCTTCATCGTCATTTGTCGTGAATACGACATTTTGATTGTTTTGAGAAGTGTTTGTTTTTGAATGTATCTATTCTATATGCAATAATCCCTAATACTTTAAATAAGAAATATGCCCACTTCCGGGAACGTATGAAATGCAACTTGATAATGATTCCCATGTCTTCATCAGTCATGTTTTTGGGGAATATCTCTTTCACTAATTTATGTCTTTCGGCAGTAAGCAAGCCTGTAAAGCTTATACCTCCACCATCAACAAATGAAACCGCTTTTGGATAAAAAGAGTATGAAGCCCCGTGATATATGACTGCCTCAATAAACCACTTGTAGTCGGATATGACCTTGTAATTCTCATCGTACAAGCCAAATGACTGAAAAAGCTCGCGTTTAATAAATGATGCTTGGTGAGGTATCGTTTTGCAGAAGAGTTCATACCAATTTAATTTTGTATGAATATTGATGGGAATGATATGATTGCCATCTTGAGACAGTTGTATCCCATAAATAATATCGGTTCTGTATTGTTCTGAAAAAACACTTTTTACAACGTTCTCACCAACAAAGCAGTCACCGGAATTCATAAAGTTCAGATACTCACCCTTGGCTTTGACAATGCCTTTGTTCATGGCATTGTAGATGCCCTTGTCTGGTTCAGAACACCAATAGACAAACTTGTCCTGATGCTGCTCAATGAATTCACGGCTGCCATCGGTGGAGCCGCCGTCGATTACAAGCCATTCGTAGTCTCTGAAAGTCTGGCTCGCTACGCTCTCGTATGTTTTCTTCAGTCCTTCAAGGTTGTTGAAGTTGACAGTAATAATTGATAGTTTCATGCTGATATTTCAATATATTACACTCTGCCTTTTAATGAAGTCCTCTTCTCCATTTGTTTCTTGCCCAACTAACCAACAGGCTCCTCTCTTCATCAGTAAACCCCAATGCATAAACCATAAAGACTGTAGTTAAACAGCTGACGATACATATAAGTACCAATCGTAAGAAACAGCTTGGCATGGCAAACATTACGAGCAGGGGCGGGACAACAGATGCGGCACTTACCAATGCCGATTTCGCATACACTTCGCGCATAAATTGCCTTCCGCTCATCTTAATGAGATCCTTAACGAGATAGAGTCGCAGGAGCATTAGCACAAGATATATTCCGAAATAGATGTAATATGAGTATAATGGATTTGCCTCCAATTTAAAAGCTATGTAGGTGAGAGGAAAATTGCTCACCTCCACCAAGCCTACTATTATCATATATCGCTTGATGTTGCCGGTGGCATGCAGCGCGGTAATCAATGTGCCCGAAAACATATTGATAGCTGTAATGAACAATGTCCACCTCACAAATGCTACCGTGTAATCCGGTACTTCGATGAGCCACCAGTTCAGGATGTACTCTGTTTCGAGACAGATGGGAATCAAAAAGAACAAGCAAAGGAAATAGGAGAACTTTGCCCCTCTGACTATCAGTTTGTGCATCTCTGACAATGCTCCGGCTGCGTAAGTCTTGGTTATCTGAGGCATGAGGGCAACCATAAAATTCGATGTGAACTGGCATACTGCGTTGTTTACCTGACCGGCAATGCCTCTCGCAGCATTCAATGTTACGCCGAAGAATATGTTGATGAGCAGATTCACCCCACTGCCATTGAGCTGGTAGGCTCCCTGCGCCAGAAAGTTCCAACCGGCGAATCCCGTCATCTGCCGCAGCAATGGCTTGTCTAATATGAACCGGTAGTGGGCTTCCTTGAAGTTCCTGTTGCAATACATGCCGTAAATCAGCCGGATGGACAGCGAGAGCAGGAACAATAGTAAGGCATAAGTCTTTAGTTTGTCAAATGGAGAAATATACAGTGTATATACAATCACGAGCTTCATCACTATCTCGAAAATGCCGATATAGGCGAATGTGGTCATCTTCTCGTGTGATATGATACTGGCGTTGTAGGGAACACTTATCAGCCCCATTATGTAGGTTGCTATGGAAAGCTGATATACAAAAAGGGCGGCTTCCAGCCTGTCAGCCGGTATGTTGACCTTACTGTTGACAAACCATAGTCCTACAGTTTCTCCAACCAACAGCACCACAACAGACAACGCAAACATCACATTCAGCGATGTGGAGAAAACTCGTTTTAATCTCTCTGTATCGCCTTTCCCCAGTTCAAAGGTCAAGAAACGGGAAATGGAGTTGGTGAGCGCACCCGACATGATACTGAACATGGCTACAAACCCACCAACTACATTATAAATCCCATAATTGCTCACCCCCAGCGAATCAAGAATGATTCGACTGGTGAAAAGGGAAATCACCATTGAACAAAACATTCTTATGTAGAGTGCAATGGTGTTTCTTGCTATTCGCCTGTTATTCGCTTGTGTTTCTTGTGTCATTAATAGATAGGAACGCTACTCAGACAATGGGGTAACCACGGTATTTTCTTTGGGATGGGCATACCAGTTGCTGTACTCGGAGTTGTTGAAGTTCACACCCCATTTACCGATGAGAGGGTAGGCGGTGTATACGTTTACCCTTTCCTTGGGCCATTGCCAGTCGCCTGCCACGCAGAGAGCCTGCGGAGATTTCCGGTCGTTAAGGAGGTCTGCCATCGAGAATTCGCGGTCAAGCGTGCCGTCCTCATTGTACACCTTCAGCGAGAACTTCATGCGTTGTGTCTCCATTGTGGCATCTTCAGGCCAGGATATGCTTTCCAGGGTGACAGCCTTTCTTGTGGCTGTGCTTGATGTCGTATTCACTAAGGTGTTTGTGTCAACACCGAACAGCGTGTGTACCTCTCCCAGCAATGTGCCGTCGAAGTAAACCTCCGTCTTGCGCTGGGCACCCGTAGCCAGCAGCTTCACCTCAGCTTGGTGGGTAGTGGTATTGGGAGTCACCTTCAGCACCACATCGTTGAAGTCAAAGTCGTTGTCCATGCCGGCATTCTCGAAAGCTAATGTCCACGACTGGTGTTTGATTTCTTCCAGACTGGGTGGATTGCTGTATTCGGGATGCTCCTTCAACGTTTCTTCGTTGAGCGAGCTCTTCAGTGATGCTTCCGTAAACTTCGGTATCAGTTTCTCGCCTCTGACATTGGAGAGCGCAAAGGTAACATCATTACAGTCGTAGTCGCCTCCGCTCGTGTTGTCGTCAAGCCCAACAAAGGTGAAGTTGTCATAGATGGCCATGGCGCTGCGGATGACTTGCTTGCCGCTGCCTGTGTTCATGTTGGCATTGGTGTAGTTGGCAGCGTATTTAGGAAGTTTGTCATCGGGTATGCCAAGTTTTTTGAGTTTTGTTTTTTGTGCTTCGCTGAGCGATGCTGTTGTGCGCAGATAGAATCCGTAGATTTTTTTTTCGGGTATTTTCAGCTCGAATGTGAGTCCTCTGATGGCTGTCACCCGGTCACCATAAACTTCCGACACCAAGAGCGTGTTGTAGGCATCGTCGCCTCTTCGCGCGGAATTATTCGCGTTGCTTGGAGTATTAATTTTTTGTGCTGGGTTTTGATATGCTGGTAGCTTGTCACCGTCTGTGTGGTCAAAGTTGGCATCATACCATTGGCTTGTGTTATTGTCCAACTGATATTGCACTTTCGCCTTGCCGTTGAAATAGTCGTATTTCAGAACGTCGGCAATGTCGTGAAACTCTATGTCGCTATAGTTGCCACTGTGGGTATAGTAGCCCACTACTCGGGTATCGGTGGTGCCAGTGTAGCCGTATAGCATGGATAGATAGACCGTTTCAGATGCGTGGTATTCGCCTCCTGAGGTCACTTCTCCTCGCGACATGATTTCGTAGTCAATCATCGCTTTATGATTATCGTAGGATTTGAGCCCTTCTGTCAGGGCGATAGCGATGTCTTCCCATGCCCAGCTGCCGAAGTTCATATAGCCGCAGTCTGCGAGAATGCTATTGCTGTAGAGCGAGGAGGCAGTGGCAGCGCGTGTGCTTGCTCTTTGGATGGCCGGAGCGGACGCTTGGGTGGCTGATTCCGACTGGAAACTCACATCGATGACCTTGCCATTATTGCCCGTCAGGTTTATCTGCCGGTATTGTTTGGGCGACACACCGTCGTCATACACCAGTCCGAAGCTGCCCCCAATGCCTTGGGGCACGTCTAAGAACATCACGCCGCTACCCTTCAGGTGTTTTTGTCCCAGAACGGTCACTTTTTCGTTCATTATCGTCTGAGCCGTAATGTCAGCTTCATCATCAATAGAGATGTCTAACTGCACTGTCTCAGATGTCATCCATGTCTGTTTGGGGTCAACGCTGTTCAACGGCCATCCGCTGTTTTCCCCGTTCTCTGTATCCGCCAATCCTGTGTCTTCACTGCAGGCAGAAAAAGCCAAGGCAAAGACAACTATTACCCATAATGCGGGATTTAGTTTTTGCATTAATGCTTTCATAACAGATAAAATAATAAGTTAATAAATAATATTAATAAGTTACATAATTGCCCGATGTTGGCGAACCGTACCAACCCCAGTAGTTCACTTTCGTGGCATCCTTTGCCCAATAGGGGAAGATGTGGTAAGTTGAGAAAATGTGAGTGCCCTCCTTGGGCCATTTCCATTCGCCTGCCACGAGCAGGGCCTGTGGCATCTTGCCGGGACTGTCGGCCAGTGTAATCATGTCGGTACATTCCTCACAAGTGCCGCGCTGTATCTCAATGTAGAACCGTCCGGCATCGGTGGCTACATTGTAGCCCTTGGGCCATTTCACGCTGCCCACCTCCACAAATGGTGTGGAGACAATGGACATAGGCGTATTTATGAATTCAGTACTCTTGCCACCAAGCAGTTCATGTATCTCTCCAAGGTTCTGGTCACCGTCAGGACCGTCATAGTGGAGATACATTCTTGCCTTGCTGCCCGCCGCCATTACAGTGACAGTGCATAGCTCTTTCTTTGGGTCGGGCATTAGCTTAATGACGGCATCGTTGAAGTCGAAGTCGGCATTACGTGCCACATCCTCGAAGGCAATGGTCCAGGGCATCACTTCGTCAGATTCGGGAATGGGTTGCAAATCCGGCTCCACTACTCCCGGCTTGTAGATGGCCATTTTCACGGTGACACCAAAGATAACGTCGTTGCAGTCAAGGTCGCCGCCTGTGATATCGTTTTCCATACCCATCCACATCACGTTCTCATGCTCGTCAATGAAGCTTCGGAAATTCCCGTTCTGGTTAACCACGTTCATCCTCTCCGCCGAATAACTTGTTCCCATGAAGTTGTCGCGGGTGGTGTAGGGCCTTACGCCATATCTGACAAGCCGGTCGTACTGGTCGGGGCGTGGGGTCATGTCCCATCGGTCATAGAATCCTACGCGCATCCCCTTGGGAACGTCCACTTTAAAGGTAATGCCTCGAAGTGCTGTGATGCCTTTGCCATATCGTTTGTAGGCAGCCGTACAGCTATAGGTGTCGTCGTTGGCACGCAGTCCCCATGTGGGGTTTGAGACCCAAGTGTCTTTCATGTCGAAGTTGGCGCCATACCAATGATTGGCAGTCACTCCATATTTCTCTGCCGTGGTCTCATTCACTTGATACTGCACCTTGGCAAGCCCGTCTATATAATCATAGACCTCCGTCTCCGCTATATCTACATATTGGATGTCCTCGTATGTGCCAGGCGAGTGGTAATAATAGCCAAGCACATGTGGTGAGGTGGACAGGCTGTTTCCCGCTACCCATGTGATGTAGAACGGACCGTTGGATTCCAGTTCGTAATCGACATTCATTCCGTGCTCCGTTTTCGCATTCACGCTTTCCGTGCTCATTATGCTCATCATACTGTGCCAGTCGGTCATCTGCTCAGGAGTGAACTGGTAGTGCTCGGCATTTCCCAGTATGCTATTACCGTAGAGTGAGGTTGGGATGTAATTGCTTGTGGCGCGGGTCGATGAGGTTTGGAGGTTTAAGGTCACCGACTCTTCAGCCTTGCCCGTCAGTATTATGCTTTGGGATTTATACTGGTTCTTGCATATTGCGACGAGGCATACCTTGTTGCCTTGGCCTTGTGGAACTGTCAAACTGACAGCATCGTTCCCTTCAACTGTAGCCATATCGTATAGCATGCCGCCAAACTCCTCTGACATAGCCCATAGTGTTGTCTTGCCTTCCGCTTCCACAGTCACCTTCAGAGTAACGGCGGTTTTCCACCATTGTAGAGAACTAACGTCGCCTCCCAAATCTCGCATGAATGATGCTTCCGTGCGTTGGTATTCTGAGTAACCATCATCAGTGGAGCAACCCGCACATATCAGAGCAGACGCTATCGTCCATACTGTCATTTGTCTGAAACGCATTTTTTTCATATTCATTCAGTTATCTTCTGTTACAATCACTTTTCCGTTTTCTATCTTCCATGCTTTTTTGCCTTCCATGGCATCTATCACGTCCCTCAGATAGTTGGCTTGTGGCGTGGTTCCAGCCTTCTTCAGGTATCTGCGCGCATCTGTAAGGCGCTTTGTCTTTACGCAGCCGCAAGCAGCATTAAGATTGGCAGTCTTGTCTTCGGGGTTCAGATTGGCTGCTATCAGCAAGGCATCTAACCAGCCGTCGCTGCCTTCCTCGTAGGTTTGTGCCACCTTGTACATCTCCTCTATGCTCAACGCCTCGGGATGAGTGTAGATGAGCCTTCTGCTTTCCTTGGCATTGAAGGGGCGCGCCACATATTCTATAATGTAGTCGGTGTGGCGCAGTCCGGGATATACATTCTGAAGAAGCCAGTTGTATGGTCTTCCGTTATCCACTTTCTTAAGCATAGCCTCCTTTTCGTCGGGACTTATGTCAAGGTCAATCACATCGAGCAGCTCTTTGCGACTGTCAATGACGTATTGCGGCATCACCGGGGTTTCCACTATGCTTTCACGCTCATACCAAACATTTCCCTTCACCCGGCGGCTCTCGCCACATGTCTCGATAAAGGAACGCAGGTTGTCCCAGTCCTCTGGTGTGTAGTGTGTCTCAACCACGAATTCGTCAATACCGAATTTTCGGCAGACGTATGACTTCAGCGATTGGGTGCGGCCTTTGGCAAGGCGCGTGTTGTTGGAGTAGGGACTCTCGGGCGAGGCATAGCCATGCAACACTACACGATGCACCTTGAATGACTTGTCGAACAGTGCATTCTCGATAGTCTTGTTCAAACGCTGCAATTCTTCTGGGTTGCGTCGGTAACGCGGGTATATGACTGTCTCATTTACGGGGAAGTCAAGGAAAGCTCGCCCCTCTATGGCTCGATTCTTTGTGTCCTCTGCACCGGGAATCTTGAAAGGAAGTGCCGGGATGTCGCGCAGGCGATTGTCATATATTATTGGTGACGTGTCAGTCTTAACTTTCTTTTTCTTGCCAAAAAGATAGGTTACACCCACTTTCAGGTTGCTTCGCCCGTCAAATGGGGAACCCGAATTAACGCCGTTGAATTTGTCATTGAACATAGTTTGGCTCAGTTCTGCACCAATGCGCCATTTGTGTGACATGAGATAGGTGGCTGTGAGTCCAGCCCTCATGCCGAATCCCACGGTGCTGTTTCTGGAGTATGATTCTGAATATGATAATGGCGTTTGCATGGGAAATCCGAAGGTATATACTCCGCCAACGCCCGCAAATGCCTTCAAATTAAAACGTGTGCCCCTGTTTACGGGTAGTTTCAATGCGTCGGTGATGTCAAAGGTAGCATCAACAAACAGTCCGATGTTATTCCATCCCCAGGTATCGTGCGATTCGCATTCCGGCACATTGCGGCTCTTGTTGTGGTTGTATCTCAGTGCCGTGCGCCACCCCCATAGGGCGTTGACTTCCTTGCCGACGCCAATAAAAAATCCTCCGGACAATGGATATGACGAGAACTCCGACATAGGGAGATTCTCGTTGGCTGACTTGTTAATACCTCCGTAAATCTGGATGTATAAGCTGTCTTTTCCAGGGATATTGCCGCCCGCTTTGGTATCGCCGGCATAGGCCATACTGCTATATACAAGCAATACGACACTAAGACAGCAATATATATGAAGTCGTTTCATAATTTAGTATTTGTAGTTGTAATAATAGCCGTATTTGTAACCGTATTGGCTCACCGGCTTGATGGCGTTGAGCACAATGGAGAGATTCTTGAATTTACCGTTCTGCACTTGGGCATCGAGCTGATACACCAATCGACATTGGAACAGGCCTGCCCTAATCACATACAGTGTGCGGTCGACATGGTGCTCGATGATGCTGGCATCGGCCAATGATTCTGTCATCGGACAGTCGATGAGGATGAAATCGAACTGTGGGCGCACCTGTTCAAGCAGCAGGGGCATACGCGGGCTTGACAGCAGTTCGGTGGGGTTGGGAGGGGTGGTACCCACAGGAAGGATATACAGCGAGGGGTGTTCGTCGTGCTGGTAGATGACCTCCTCTACATGCTCTACCTTCTCTCCGAGATAGTTTGCTAGACCAACCTCTCTGTTGCCGAAGGTGTGTGTGGCGGTTGCACGGCGCATGTCGCCGTCGATGACTAATACCCTGCGCCCTTTGATGGCCAATGCCAAAGCCAGGTTCACGGTGATGAACGACTTGCCCGAACCGGCAAACATTGAGGTAACAAGATACACATTCTTGTGCTTGGGCGTGTCGGACATGAACTCTAAGTTGGAGCGCAATATGCGGAATGCTTCGTTAATGGCGTTCTGGCTGTTTTGCTGCACCAACAGGGGTGTAGGCATACGCCAGCTCCTTTTATTCTTGAAATGGATGCCGTTCAACTTCACACGCTTCTTGCCGTTGTCAATCAAGGGCACCTCGCCGACAACAGGTATCTGGGTGCGGCTCTCGATGTCGAGTTTGCCGCGCACCGTGGTGTTGAGGCTTTCCCTGACAAAGATGATGACTGCAGGTAAGAGCAAACCTATGAGTATGGCAGCAAGTAGTACGCTCTTCTTGTTGGGGTAGGTGGGAAAAGAGCTGCCGTGGGGCATGTCAACCACCTGCGTGGGTGCCGGGGTATAGGTCATGCTGATTTCGTTCTCCTCTTTCTTCTGTAGCAGGTAGAGGTAGAGGCTCTCCATCACCTTCTGGTCGCGCTCCACCGACAGCAGTTTCTTGGCCTGGTCGGGGTTGGATGTCACCTTCTCCTTTACATCGGCATTGTAGCCCTGCATCGAGCCTATCTGTATCTTAATGGTCTTGATGTAGTTGGAGATGGTGGCGATGATGTTCTGGCGTATCTCTCCCAATTCTTCCTCCTGGCGCATGATGATGGGGTTCTGGGTGGATGTGCCTTCAAGATTGTTCTTCAGTTTCAGCAGCAAGGTGTTGTATTGGGCTATCTGCTGGTCTGCCTCGCTGCTGGTCAAACCTGTGTGTGCCGGCAGCAGCTTGTAGCGCGACTTGTTGTCTTTCAGCACATCAAGGATGTATTGCGCCATGTACAGCTGGTTGGTGAGCTGAAGTATCTCCGACTCCGACTCGTTCTGCTGCTGCAGGTAGAGGTCGCTGGCCTGTTCGAGGTTGGTGATATGGTGGCGTGTCTTGAAGGTGGAGATGCTGTCATCCACCTGGTTGAGCGATTTCTCTATCACCAAGAGACGCTCATCGATGAAACTTGCCGTGTTTCTTGCCATCTGTTTTTTCTCGTTGATCCACCGTTCGTTATAGACCTCTATGATGGTGTTGAGCACCCGCTCTGCACGCTCGGGTGAAGTGTCGGTGTATTTCAGGTTGATGATGGTTGACTTCTCATCATCGAGTGTCGTGGTTAGTCCACCTTGTAGGGTCTTTGCCACCCTTTTGGCCTCGCTCTTTGTCCTGATGGTATCGAGGCGGTAGGCCACATCGGTGAGCAGGGCAAGCGATGTGTATTTGCGGAGCACGTTGGGCATATTGGTCGGCTGCTGTATCAGCGCCATGTTGTTGAAGTTGTTGCCGTTTGAGCTCTGGGCCACGGTGCCTTGGGTGGTCTCCTCTTTTACCAGTACTGAAGCCTCACAGGTGTAAACATCGGGCGTGATGGACAGGTAATAGATGGCCACCAGCAGAAACATGGCGAGGGAGAGGCCAAACCAACTGGAGTGGCTGCGGCATAATATCCAAAAATCCTGCAACGACAGAAACTCTTCTATCTGTTTGTTAAAAGATGTATTGCTGTTCATTGTTATCTTGTTATTTGAATATTGCTATTAATGAGGCGAGCATAGAGATGATTGACATCCAGATATAGGGCGTGTGGAATATGTTGCCTGTATTGGTTGAGTCGCGCTTGCGCTTGTCGTTGGGGGTGACATACACCAGGTCGTTCTGCTGCAGATAGTAGCCGTCTGACAGCATTGTCTTCTGCATGTCGGTAAGGTCAATCTGATGCACCTCGTTCACCCCATTGTTGTTGCGGCTCACCATGACGGCACGGCGGTTGCCGTTGATGGTCAGGTCGCCCGACTTGGCCAGGGCGTCGATGACGGTGAAGTGGTCTTTGGTGATGGGCACATTGCCGGGACTGGACACTTCGCCAAGCACATTGACGCTCATGTTGACATACTCTACGGTGACGATGGGTTCACTCACCAATTCGCGGGCGATGAGGCGTTCCTTGATATAGGCTGCCACCTCCTCGCGTGTCATGCCCTCTACGCGTATCTTGCCCAGCACGGGAAAGTCGATGGTGCCCTGTTCGTCCACGGTGTAGGCGATGATTGAACCTCCCGACCCGCTGCTGACTGTGGCGGGCGACGTTTCGGCACCGAGGATGTTGTTGCTGTTGCCCCGCGAAGTGAGGGTGAACTGCTGTTCGAGCATAGGGTTGCTGCTGTTCACCACAATGCTGATTTTGTCTTCGGGGCGCAGACGGAACTTATGTTCTGCCTGGAGTGCCATACCCTGGAGCTGCATGGCATTTTGGAAGTAGGCAATGTCTTTAGGAGTGGAGCATGAATACAGCAATGCTGCCGCTATCCATAGTATGGCGTGACGCCAATTCAATATAATTGCTCTTTTTTTCATCTATTGTTTTTCAATCAATGAGTTTTTTTCTTTGCGTTTCAGCAACAGGTCGATGATGATGTTGACCACTATCCAGAGGGTGATGTCGGCTGCCAGCAGCAACATAACCCCCAAATCGTTGCACAGCATCACATTGGTCAAGGTGAGCAGGGCCGATGACAGGATGATGATGACCATGGTAGTGCGTACACTGAGTCCTGCCCTTATCAGGCGGTGGTGGATATGGTTGTTGTCGGGCAGGAATGGGTTGTTGCCATGGAGCAGACGGTAAGCAAACACCCTCACTACATCGAAACACGGTATCATCAGCGGCAAGGCGGCCAGAAGGTACTTGTTGATGTGGGGCAGGGAGTCTTGTGGCATCTGGGTGAGTTTGATGTTGAGGAAGCAGAGCATCATTCCTAAGGTGAGGCTGCCTGTGTCTCCCATGAAAATCTTCCTTTTCCTTTGTGTGCCGAACACATTGTAATAGAAGAACGGGATGAGCACTCCGACAAAGGCAAACGACAACAGGGCGTAGATGTTTTGACTGCAAAATACAAAGGCGATGCCGTAGCAGACAAAGGAAAGGATGCACAGACCGGAGGCCAGACCATCGATGCCGTCGATGAGGTTGATGGCATTGATGATGAATACCATGGCAAGCGCGGTGAGGGGGACAACCGTCCACTGAGGCCATGATGCAAGCAGCAACAGGGTGCGGAGGCCTGACAGTTCCACACCACTGAAAATGATAATCAGTACACTTATGGACTGGGCGATGAACTTGAGATGGTAGCCCACTCCTCTGATATCGTCAACGACACCAAGGATATACGATAGTATCAGGGCGCAGAAGATACTGGCCAATGGCAAGGACTCTGATGCGAGTTCGGCAAGCAGTTCGCCTCGTCTTGTCACTATATTCACCGCCACCACAATGGTGAACGACAACATCAGTGTCGGCAGGAAGGTGGTGCCGCCCAGACGAGGAGTGGGGGCTTTGTGCACCTTTCTTTTGGCGGGTTTGTCTAACAGATTCTTGCGGTAGGCCAACAACTGGACACGTGGTATGGCCACTCCGATAATCAAAAAACATAACGCGAAGATTGACAGACAATCAACAATCCATGAAACGCTCATACACTATTTTTTACCAAACATCCTCAACGTAAGCATCCAACCCCTATGACAATACAACTCCATCCCCAGTGTTTACTGGGGAT
>ENA-ORSG01000817-ORSG01000817.1-human-gut-metagenome-genome-assembly--contig:-NODE-817-length-24532-cov-130.127548_pt1 | contig 24532 bp, 19 predicted proteins | sample MGYA00242189_ERZ509156 | MGnify/ENA primary metagenome ERZ509156 (study PRJEB26280, sample SAMEA2338666) | human gut metagenome | biome: human gut; feature: human-associated habitat; material: faeces...
ATAAGAAATATTAGGAGACATTTTGGCTGCTATGGGTTTTCAGACAATCTCCCCCACCTTTACCCATTGAGGGCTTCCAGCAAGGATATGACACCGCAAAAGTAACAATTATTATCGAAACAACAAAACTTTTAGCTAAAAAGTTTCGAAAAAAGTTGTGTGAGGGGACACAATCGTAAAAAGGAAGGTGTCTGCGGAACATGATTCTTCCAACAAAAGGAATGAGGCTATAATGATATTTAGAAGGAAGTACGCAAGCGATAAAGAACCAACAAATATACGCACGTATAAATCTTTTTTCTCGAAAAAAGTATCAAAGTCTCATTTTTAGACATAAAATAAAAGTTATATCTTTAATACACAGAACTTTATCAAGAATGAGACTTCTCTAAAAATGAAGGGAGAAGTATCATGAAAGTATCATAAATTAGCGAGAAGTATCATGATTTCTTGCTTGCATCGAAAAAAATGCTTTATGAAATGATAATAATAGCATTTGCAAGGCAATAAATAGGATATTTTTGCGTTTAGTAAAACAGAATGTTTTATTCTTAATACTTAAGAAACATGGATGAAAAGGAATTACTGAAAAAGGCTTTTGAGTACGGAAACGTACCTAGCAACATCACCTACTGTTTCACCGAACCATGTCCGATGAAAAACAAATGTATCCACTATCTATCCGGTCTCTATAAAAACGAGAAGACTGATAGAGGGGATGCCATCTTCCCAAATGCCCTGAAAAACGGGAATTGCAAGTACTTCGCTCCGCTGCGTATCGTGAAAATGGCATGGGGATTCGACAAACTCTTTGCCGAAATGAAAGTGAAAGACGCTCCTGCACTGCGCGCCGAAATGAGAGACTACCTCGGCAGCAAAGGACAATACTACCGTTACAAACTGGGACAACTGAAACTCCTGCCGGAACAACAGGCATATATCAAACAGCTCTTCGCCAGATACGGATATAAAGATGTTGAATTCGACCATTTCTCAGAAGAGATTGATTTCACTAAAAGCTAATCTTTTTCTCTGCCCTCCAGATGTTCCAGCCATGCCATTTAAACGGTCCCACAGAGAACACGTGACGGGCTACCGGTGAACACGTGACGGGCTACTAGAGAACACGTGACGGGCAGTCATTGCCCGCACAACGGGAAACGAGTGCCCAATTTACCAACCAAACTTTGGGCAACGCAAGAAAGAGTTTATAGTTAACAGTTTATAGTTAATAGCTAATAGATTGACAATTAACCATCTTAATAAATATATTCAATGAAGGTAACAATCGTTCATACAAACAACAAGAAGCAGCTCCTCGTCAGCACAAAGACGATGGAGAAGTTGCTGCAACGTATCGCAAAAGATGACAGCAGACTTACTGTTACCCATTTCCGCGAATACGTGACCTATATGGAAAGCGGCTACGAATATTACAAGGATATGCCAACATGGATGCACATCTACCCCGCTGCAGAATTTGCCAAAGACGAAAACAACAACCTGAAAATGAAGGCGTGCAACGGTATCCTGATGCTGAAATTCGGAAACATTACGGATGCGGACGGCGTGGAGGGCGTGAAGCGCTCGGTTGCCATGCTGCCTTCTACCTTTGCTGCGCTGGAAGGTGCTGACGGTAAGTCGGTTATCGTACTGGTGAAATTCTGCAATGAAGATGATTTACTGCCTGCTGAGGAGGCGGATGCCGAACGACTGTACCGCATCGCTTACCAGCAGATTTTGCCTGTATATCAGGCGATTGCCAAGGCTTCGGTGCTCACAGACGGACCGAAACCTTCTATAGAAGCGGGCGCAAACCTTTCTTTTGAGCCTTCGATGCACAACAGTTTTATGATGACACTCGATGCGAAACCTTATTTCAACAGTAAGGCGGTAGCGATGAAAATTGACAGCAACATGCACCCTCAGAACCAGGCTTTCAACACGGAAGATAATCAGCAGATGATTTCTGGTTCCGATACTTCGGAAGAAGAAAAGAAAGTTGACAAGAACAGCGTTCGCGAGAATATCATGAGCATGATGCAGTTGCTGAAAAGTAAATATAAATTCAGATACAACACGGTGATGAAATTCGTGGAATACATGCCGAAGGAGAAGGGGTGGTATGGTTTCCAGCCCGTAGATCCGAGAGTGCAGAAGCGCATGACGCTGGAGGTGCAGCTCGCTGATATCCGGGTGAGCATCAAGGATGTCAGGAATTTTCTGGAGTCTGATTATATCAAGAATTATAATCCGATAGATGAATATCTCTTCCAATGCTACGACAAATGGGACGGGAAGGACCATATACGCGCCTTGGCTCGTACGGTTCCTACCAACAATCCTTACTGGGCAGACTGGTTTTACACCTGGTTTCTGGGCATGGTTGACCAGTGGCGCGGCTTTACCCATCGCCAGTATGGCAACTCGGTGGCTCCGCTTCTCATTTCCAAGCAGGGTTACAACAAGAGTACTTTCTGTCGCCGGCTGTTGCCACCGGAGCTGCAATGGGGATATAGCGATAATCTGATTCTGTCAGAAAAACGTCAGGTTTATCAGGCGATGGCGCAGTTTATGGTCATCAATCTCGATGAGTTCAACCAGATTTCTCCACAGGTGCAGCAGGGATTTCTGAAGAATCTCATCCAGTTGCCTACGCTGAAATACAAGCCTCCGTATGGCAGTCATGTCATGGAATTTCCTCGTCTCGCCTCGTTCATCGCCACGAGCAACATCACGGATATTCTCACCGACCCATCCGGCAACCGAAGATTCATCGGTGTGGAACTGACGGGACCGATCGATGTGAGTGTGCGTCCGAACTATCAGCAACTTTTCGCCCAGGCGCTGACTGCTTTGCACAATGGCGAGAAGAGTTATTTTGATGCGGAACAGGTGAAGTTGATCATGAAGAACAACTGCCAGTTTGAGGTGGCTGAGCCGATAGACCAGTATTTCATGCTCTATTTCGAGTTGGTTGAGAATGAGAAAGAGGGTGAATATCTGACTGCTGCCGAGATTTTCGACTATCTGAAAAAGCAGATAGGTTCATCGCTCAAGGTGAACAGTTTGATGGGATTCGGCAGAAAACTGGCGAATATGAGTGAGTTAAAACACAAGAGATTTGCAGATGGAATGAAGTATCTTGTAAAGAAAAAGTGAAATAATGAGACTTCTATGAGACTTTAATGAGACTTCTCGGCATCAAAACCGAGAAGTCTCATTTTCTTTATCTTATTATCTATCAAGTCTTTAAGTCGACATTTTCAACAGAAAATGAGACTTTGAGACTTTTTCTCAAAAAAAACTTTTTCACGTAAGGAAGAAAGCTTTTGCCCTTTCAGGGCGACAGGCTTGCATCCATCATTACCCAGGGTGTTGCCCTGGGCTAAGAGCTTCTGCCCTTTCAGGGCGTGTGGGGTTTACATCTGAAAATGCTTATCCTTTAGATAGCATAAAGGAAGGTACGGATGAACCAGTAGCAAACGATACCTGCGATGTAACCTACAAAAGCAATCCAAGAGATGTGCTTCATATACCAGCCGAAGGTAATCTTCTCCAAGCCCATTACTACCACACCAGCGGCACTACCGATAATCAGCATAGAACCACCGACACCGGCACAGTAGGCGAGCAACTGCCAGAAGACACCATCCACAGCCATATCACCAGCGGCAGCCACAGGATACATTCCCATACATCCGGCTACCAGAGGCACATTATCAACAATACTTGAAAGCACACCGATGATACCAGTTACGAGGTAGTGGTTGCCATCGAATACGACGTTCAAGCCCTGCCCCAAAGCAGTCAACACACCAATTTCAGCCAGGCAGGATACTGCCATCAGAATACCGAGGAAGAAGAGAATGGTACTCATATCAACACGAGAAAGCAACTTGGTTACTCGCTTCTGAGTGCCCTCGGCATCAGCTCCACGATGCAAACCGCGATAGAAAACTTCGGTAGCAGTCCAGAGAACGCCCAATACCAGAAGGATTCCTACGAATGGAGGCAAGTGGGTAATACTCTTGAAGATAGGAACGAAGATCAAACCGCCTACTCCCAACCAGAACACTGCCTTGCGCTGACCTTCGGTGAAATCGCTGACCGATGCATTCTGCTGGGCAGAAACCTCAGGCATCACGAGTTCGCCCTTCAACATGGTCTGAAGGATGAGGGCAGGAATCACCATGGAAACCACAGACGGGATGAAGATTTCTGCGATAACGCCGGCTGCAGTAATCAGTCCCTTGTTCCAGAGCATGATGGTGGTAACGTCGCCGATTGGTGAGAAGGCACCACCCGAATTGGCAGCGATGATGACGAGGGATGCATAAACCATGCGATCCTTGTGGTCGGTGACGAGCTTTCGGAGAATCATGATCATCACGATACTGGTGGTCAGATTGTCGAGGATAGCGGAAAGGATGAAGGTAAGGACAGCGATACGCCAGAGGAGCGCACGCTTCGACTTGGTCTTCATCACCTTGCGAACCCAGTTGAATCCGCCGTTCTGGTCAACTATTTCCACGATGGTCATCGCACCCATCAGGAAGAAGAGTGTTGTGGCGGTATCGCCCAGATGTTCCTGGATGATTCCGGTCACCTTCTCCACCATTCCAGCAGCACCGCCTGTATAATCAGGGTGCATCAACTGGAGATACTGCATTGGATCCATCATGTAGAGGGTCCAACAACCTACCAACATCAACAGGGCAATCGCAGCCTTGTTTACCTTAGTCAAGCTTTCGGTAGCTATGAGTGCATAGCCGAGCACGAAAACGACAATAATAGAAATTGTAAGTGTAGTCATTACTTTTTATTTATTATTAGATATTCTTTTTTCCTTTATGTATGATTTGGTACTCACAATTACCAAACGGCTGCAAAGATACAAAAAGAAAAGCAATAACCACACGATTCCTTATTATAATTGTATGAAATCGTTTACTTAATTACGGATTTAACCTAAATAATAACAGATTTCGACCAGTATGGTTGAGGCATTACATAAAACATGTAACGTAAAACATGAAATAGATATAAAACATTATGGAAATGCAAAATCCGAAACAGATAGCTGTCAAAGCTTCTGTTTCGGATTATCTTTTCGTATTCTTTCTTATTCATCCTTAAAACATCGGCTCATACTTCTAGATGGTCAGGTAACCGCTCTGGTAAAGCAAAGGCAAAGCATCCGTCATTTTCTCTGTAGATAGGCCGAAGGAGCTCAGTAGTGCCTCCTATTTTAGTTAACAAAAACTAAAATAGGGGATTTTGCAAGTATTTACTTGTTTAAATTTGGGGATTTTGCTAACTTTGCAGCAAATAAAAATGGGGATTTTGCATATGAATACATTTAAAAGGAAGATTTACAGCCAGTTACGTTTATGGAAAGAAAATACTGGAGGCAGACGTGCTTTGATGATAAAAGGTGCTAGACGTGTAGGCAAATCAACAGTAGCAGAGGAATTTGCCAGGAACGAATATGAATCATATATTCTAATAGACTTCGGACAGGCATCCAAACGAGTTATCGACTTGTTTGATGACTTATCAGATTTGGATTTTATATTCCTGCAACTACAGATGATCTATAAGGTAAAGCTTATAGAGCGTAAGTCTGTTATTATTTTTGATGAAGTACAGCTTGCTCCTAAAGCACGCCAGGCAATCAAGTATTTGGTTGCAGACGGACGCTATGATTACATTGAAACAGGTTCGCTTATAGGCATTCGCAAGTTTACAGAAGGAATTTTGATACCGAGCGAAGAAACTACGATAGAAATGTTTCCTATGGACTATGAGGAATTTAGATGGGCTTTGGGAGACGATGTCAGTATTCCTTTGTTCAAACAGTGTTTTGAAACACAAAGAGCTCTTGGAGATGCGGTCGTCAGACAATCCTTGCGCGATTTCAGACTCTATATGTTGATAGGTGGTATGCCACAAGTTGTATCAGAATATATCAGGACGAATAATTTTGCTGATGTCGACGAGATGAAGCGTTCTATCATAAGTCTCTACGATGCAGACTTGCGTAAAATAGATTCCACAGGTCGTGCCTCGTTACTTTTCAACAATATACCTGCACAGCTTTCTCATGGCGGAAGTCGCTATCAGGTAAGTTCGGTAATAGAAAATCAAAGAGCAGAAAACATTCTTCCAGTATTGGAAGATATAAAAAACTCTATGATTGTGAATGTTGCATATCATGCAGATGATCCGAACGTAGGTATGTCTCTGACTAAGAATCTTGAGAAATTTAAGCTCTATCTACATGATACTGGTTTGTTTGTGACTTCCATGTTTATGGATAAGAAGGCTACAGAAAACGTGATTTATGAAAAGTTGCTTAGTGACAAGTTAAATGCAAACTTAGGATATGTTTTTGAAAATATTGTTGCTCAGATGTTAACTGCATCCGGAAACAAGTTATTCTATTATACATTTGCATCTGAGACATCTAATCATAATTACGAAATAGATTTTCTGCTGAGCAGAGGCAACAAAGTGTGTCCATTGGAAGTGAAATCTTCGGGGTATGCGACACATACATCCATAGATCTTTTTGGCAAAAAGTTCTCTTCTCGTATATCTGATAAATATCTTATTTACACAAAGGATTTTCGCAAGGACAAAGGTGTAACATGTCTTCCTATATTCATGGTACCATTCCTATGATGTGTTGTGCATTGTTGTAGCCCCCAAAAACGAAGTTAGCTTCATCAGGCATTGAAAGTAGTTTCGTTGCCTGATGAAGCTAATATACTTACGGAGGGAATTTTTGATGGATAAGCACTGTCAAAATGCAAGTTTTAAAAATTATTAGGAAAAGAAGTGGCGATAGTTACATAAAAAGTAGTATCTTTGCATTACATAAAACATGTAACACAAAATATGGAATAGATATAAAACGTTATGGAACAGCTGAATAACCCATTTGTTATCTACGGATATAAGGGAGCAGAATACTTCTGCGACCGCAAAAAAGAGACGGAAGTCATCATGAAGGCTTTGCAGAATGAGCGCAACATCGTCCTCATATCTCCTCGACGCATTGGAAAGACGGGACTCATACACCATGTCTTTGAGAACATCAGTAAGCAGGAGCCTGAAACGCATTGTTTCTATCTCGACATCAATGCCACAAGAAATCTGAGCCAATTCATCCAATTATTGGCAAAGACGGTTATCGGGAAGGTTGATACTTTCTCGCAAACTGCCATGCGCAAGATTACCACTTTCTTTGCCGGCTACAAACCTACGATGTCGTTTGATGAGATGACGGGAATCCCTACGTTCTCGATTACGGTTTCACCAAGCCAGAGCGAGGATTCTCTCAAACATATCTTCGAGTATCTGAAACAATCGGAAAAACGAATCTATATTGCCATCGATGAGTTCCAGCAGATAGCCGAATATCCCGAAGATGGCACAGAGGCCCTGCTGCGCTCCTATATCCAGTTTTTGCCGAATGTATATTTCATCTTTGCAGGCAGCAAGCAGCACATGATGACCGATATGTTCCTGTCGGCAAAGCGACCATTCTATCAGAGTTCGCAAATTCTCAATCTTCCCCTCATCAACCAGGATGAGTATCATCATTTTGCCAACAGATGGATGGGAACCCGGAATCTGACCATGGATCCTGATACCTTTGCCTATCTATATAATAAGGTGGATGGTCAAACCTGGTATATCCAGGATATTCTGAACCGCCTCTATCAGAACGGAAAGGAAATTACGACAGCGGAAATTGATGATGTAACCCTGGAACTGGTGAACGAGCAGGAAGTGGCATTCGTGAATTACTACGATTCCCTTACTGACAATCAGGCAGCCCTTCTATCTGCCATTGCCCAGGATAAAGCTGTCACCTCCATTCTTTCGCAGGATTTCATCAGCCGCCACAACTTGCCTGCTGCCAGCAGCGTGAGTCTTGCTCTCAAGACGCTGATCAATAGAGAATTCATCTACAAGTACAATGGCAGCTATATCATCTACGACCGCTTCTTCGGGATGTGGTTAAGGAAGAACTGCGCAGGAAATTAATCATTGCAAAAAAATCCGAAACAGATAGCTGCCAATGCTTCTGTTTCGGATTATCTTTTTGTATTCTTTCTTATTTTTCCCTGATTATCCAATCACCAATCGTACGCTGACTACTATCGAAATTTACACCTATTTTAAACAGGCGCTTACCATCTGCAGAATATGGAATCAGATATCCCTTTTCATCAATCCGTCTGATAGCTTCTTCAGCAGAACCATCATACTTCAGTTCAAAAACAAACACGGCATCAGGCATATACACCACGGCATCAGCCCTGCCTATCGCACTGTTCTCCTCTACCCTCATGTAGGCACCCATCAGGTTGAAGATAAGATAGAACACCGTCTGGAAATCCCGTTCGTTCTTATTACTCAAGCGGTTGGAGATACTGGCAAGATAGGCCTTCAGGCGCACCATCGCTCCCTCAACATCAGCATCATAGAGCTTTTCCAGGAAATCACCTACCAGACTGTTGTTATCCAGCGATATTGGCGAAAGATAGTTGGGCGCAAGACTCTTGATCATACCCGTCTTAACCTCCTTGTTAGGATATTCCAGCGTATAACGATGCAATATCGGATTATACTTCTTGATGGTGAGGTAACCGCTCTGATAGAGCAGCGGAAGTGCAGAGGTCACCAGTTCGGGCGAAACATCAAAGTCATCTATATCACATGACTTTTTCTCTATATCCATCACGCTGACATGGTACTTCTGCAACGTTTTGACAAGATAAGTTGGCGTTCCAGAACCAAACCAGTAAGGGGCAATTTTTTGGGCGTTCAAGGCCTTTACCAAACTGAACGGATTAAAGACATCCTCTGATTTCTCACTGAAATGATAGCCGTCATAGTATCTTGTCAACTCAGCCAGACATTCCTCGTACGTCATGCCAAGAGCTTCACCAAGAGCCTCTATATCCGGTTTCATCTGCATACAAAGTTCAGTCTTACTGATACCACAGATAGCCGAATACTGGTCGAACATGCTGATATTATCGAGGTTGTTGAGTTCGCTGAAGATACTGAGCTGAGAGAACTTAGTAATACCCGTAATGAAGGTAAACTCCAGATATGGGTCGAGCTTTTTTAAAGGACTATAGAAGTTCTGCATAATGAGACGCAACTGCTTGAGTACATCCCTCTCATGCACAACATCCAGCAATGGGGCATCATATTCATCAATAATGACAACCACCTTTTCGCCCGTCTGTTCGTAAGCTCGCTTTACGATTCCATCCAATCGGTCGTTTGGATACAATTCATCATCATCTCTGCCATAGAGCTTCTCGTATGGTTTCAGCTGCAAGTCGAGATAATGCTTCAAGCCTTCCTCATCAAAATGCTTGGCACCGCTCAGGTCGAAGTGGAGCACAGGATGCTTCACCCAATCCTTCTCATAATCAGCAATGGCCAATCCCTCGAAAAGTTCCTTTCTTCCCGCAAAATAAGCCTGGAGGGTAGAGGCAAAGAGCGACTTGCCGAATCGTCTTGGACGACTCAGAAAGACATACGACATCTGCTTTTCCCTGAAATCCACGATATATTTGGTCTTATCTATATAGAGATAGCCATTCTCGCGGATTTTTTCAAATGTCTGAATTCCTACAGGATATTTATTTACTATTTTTGCCATATTCCTACATGCTTTACGTTTTGCGCTGCTAAGTTACGAAGAAATTCTGAATTAGCCAAGCATATTCTAAAAATTATTAGGAAAAGAAGTGGCAATAGTTACATAAAAAGTAAGCGTGTGGGGGAGACTTACTGAAGATGCTTTGCAGATATACCATAAAGAGAAACGCCCAAGGTTACTGGCAAATTCTTTTTCCTATCTGTACACAGATTTCTTACGCAGCCCTTCTTGAAATAAGCAGGAAAATGAATTTCGCCATTACCGCTACTTGCCATAACAGCTACACCTATATAATATTTATGATTGCGCTCCAGCTTCAACGGTTCTTCTATCCAAACAGATAAATCCTTCTTATCTGAAATTTCGGCTCAGGTGCGGAAGTCCGTGGATAGCCCAGCAGACATGTAAACCAAAAGATTATCATCGCACGGTACATGTTTTCCAATAAAAAGTAGTACCTTTGCATCATGGCAAAGAAGACTACCCAATTTGACTACGAGATACTCGTACGCTACATGCTTCCAAAAGGGATGCTTGACACCTTTGAAGTTACCAATGTCGATGAAGAGTGCACTGGTCTATACGATGAGACGAATACGGAAATCCGCATTCTTCATATCTATCTTGACGAACGTGACCTGCGCGATGATATGTGGCATGATTTGAAGCCGAATGGCTTTACTGAGCCCCGGGTGTTCAATGACTTCCCTGTGCGTGAGCACAAGGTTGCCCTTCATGTGCGCCGTCGCAGATGGCTTACGGAGGATGGGAAGAACCAACTGTTAGATACTCCTGCACTTATTGCAGACGGCACCAGCTACTCAATTGAGTTCGCTGCTTTTTTAAAAGAAATGGTTGGATACCTACCCAGTGACGGCCCAATGCGTGGCGCGATTCTTCCAGACTGACGGTAAGTACCTGAACCGTGTCTACAAGGAGCACCTGAGTGACTTTGAAGACTGGGATCAGAAGGATCATGCCGCAGAGTGGGTGCTCTTCGCCCAGAATATGGGCACGCACCTAAGCATAGATGAGAGTATGCTGCACAATGACCTCTTTACATTCCTCTCCAACAAGGAAGGACATGGTAAGCGTGGTACGCTCATCGCAGCTGTCAAGGGGACTACCATTGCAGAAGTGGCACCGCGACTCATGGCTATACCGGAAGAGAAACGTCTTGCAGTGAAGGAAGTCACGATGGATTTCTCCGACAGCATGATGGGCATCATCAAGCAGGTATTCCCCAATGCGGAGATTGTCATAGACTGCTTTCATATCATGCAGCTTGCAGGCAAAGGTCTTGAGGAGATGCGCATGAAACTCAAGCGTGCTGCCGTCACGGAGAGGAATATGCAGGAAAGCAAGTTCAAGAAACTTGTGCAGGCAAGACGCAAGGCGAGGGCATACTATGCGAAGAACCACAAACCAAAGAAGAGCAAGAACGGCAAAACCCTTGGAAGGCCACGAAAGCGCAAGAATGAAAAGTTTCAGCCAGAGATACTTGCCAATGGTGAGACTAAGGTGGAACTGTTGACTCATGTACGCTACCCTCTGCTCAAGAGCGGCAATGACTGGACGGACTGGCAGAAGAAAGGCATGAAGATTCTCTTCGAACTGGATAACCGAATCAAGACCGGCTATGGTTTGGTCTGCGCATTGAGAAACATCTTCAAGAAGAAGCAGAGCCGCAAGAAGGCCAAGAAGGCATTACATGCGTGGTACAAGAATATAGGCAGAAGCCACATCAGAGAGCTAATCGCAGTACGTGACACTATAAAGGAGAAGGAGGAGTATGTATTGAATTACTTCAACAATCGTTCAACCAATGCTTCTGCAGAATCTCTCAACTCAAAGATGAAGGGATTTCGGGCGCAGGTGAGAGGAGTAGCAGACTTGACTTTCTTCATGTACCGTATGATGATGATCTTCGGTTAACATGCCTGCTGGGCTATCCACGGACTTCCGCACCTGAGCCGAAATTTCGGATAATCGGACGTACGAAGGTCGATGCTGTACAGGCACAAAAACTGTTCCCTTTACTTCATAAATGATTAAACGAATTGTGCATGAAGCGTAAGTTGCAGCGAAGTCTTTTTGCTATATACATCATAAGGAATTTTATTAGTCTGATAACTGATATGACTAATCACAAGTTCCTGTTTCATACCATTGGGCACCACCAGAGAGAAATTTCCTTCCTTGTCAGATACTGCATATATACTATCTACATATACGCTAGCGAATTCAACGTTCTTACCAAATTCATCTACAATATGTCCTTTTATAGTCTTATTTGCAGCAATACATGCCAAAGAAAAGAACTCGCAGACAATCAGAAGAAATATAAATCTCCTCATATTCATAGCTTTAAAATTTTATGTTTATATGTATAGCATCGTCCACAAAATTCTGATATAATCTCAGAATTAGACTTTGCCTCTATACCATATTCCGTAATCATGTTGCAAATATAGTTATTTCTTTATTTATCACCAAATATAGGGTTAAATATTTAAATATCTTTAGTTATTATAAAGAAAAATCGGTATAAAAAATCCGCACAGCCCAGAGAGCCATGCGGATTCTGATATTTAATAAAGCTAGCAATAATCATGTTCACAGGTTACTTAGCCACCTTGAATACGGCGGCACTAATGCCTGAAGCCTTGATGACATCGGTCTTCTTGCCTGATTTATATACAACCTTGCCTGTAGAAAGAACAGAAACTGCCTTGCCACCTACAGAGGTGATGTTGAGAGAGGCTGCCTTGGCACCAGGATTCACGACAACAACATACTTCTCATCACCCAAAGTGCGCTCATATACCATCGGATATTCCTGACCCTTCTGGTTCAGGAGCTTCCAATCTCCCTCATTGTCAAGAGCCTTGGCTGAATGACGCAAAGCGGTCAGCTTACGGGTATATGACAACAGAGAATTCTGATCTCCCTGCTGAGCTTCAACGGTCAACTTTCCGTTTTCCGTATCTACAGGGAAGTAGAGTTTATCAGGCGCACTCGTTGAGAAGCCGGCATTCTTGCCCTTGGTCCACTGCATCGGAGTGCGGGTACCAGAGCGCTCATTGCTACCCTCCTTGTTAGGGAGATTCATCTGATACTTCATACCAATCTCATCACCATAATAGATAAATGGAACACCTGGCATGGTGAGGAAGAAGGTCATCGCCACCTTCAGCTGGTCTGGCGTATTGCGGGTACCGATGTTAGGACGCTGGTAATCGTGGTTGGCAGATGGAACAGCGATGTAGCCAAGATTCTTGGTGGCATTGAAAGCCTTGGTATAGTTCTCGCTAAATTCCTTAAGCGAACCCTTGCCCTGCTTGTCGAAATAGCAGTTCTGATAGCTCTGCTCCCACTTGCCCCATGGAGTCTTGCGGTCGAAGAACAGAGAGGCATAGCCCTTGAGACCGAAATGGATGTAGAAATCGATGTTGAAGCCGGCAGGAATGGCTTGCTGCGGATTAGCCCACTCTGAAATCAGGACGGTCTCAGGATAGTACTTGTCCTTCCATGCACGCATCTCATTCCAGAGTTTGGAAACCTCCTTCTTGTCAGGGTCGTTCTTGATGAGCGATGACGCCATATCAACACGGAATCCATCCACACCCTTATCAAACCAGAAAGCCATGATGTTACGTATTTCCCTGCGAACAGCCTGTGGTCCAGGCGCATCTACGCTCTGCTCCCAAGGATGATTTGGGTCGGGATGAGCAAAGCCATAGTTCAAGGCTGGCTGGCACTCGAAGAAATTCTTCTCATAATACTTGGCACGAGGAGCATTCGCCTCCACATATCTGCCTCGGGTACTAGACTCCGGACTTGCCTCCTGATGACGGGCTTCTATTTCTTTCTTCTCGCTTTCAGGAATATCGTTCATCCAGATATAATAGTCGCTGTAACGCTGGTTAGGATCTTTCTCGGAAGACTCCTTAAACCAGGCACACTTGGTGCTGGAATGTCCTGCCACCAGGTCGAGACAAACCTTCATGCCACGCTTATGGGCCTCATTGACCAATGTAACCAAATCGGTATTGGTACCGAATCGAGGATCCACCTTGTAGAAATCGATGACATCATAGCCACCATCAAACCATCCCGACTCAAAGATCGGATTGAGCCAGAGGGCGTTCACACCCAGCGACTTGATGTAATCCAACTTGGAAGTGATACCCGGCAAATCGCCAATACCATTGCCATCAGTATCCATATAGGAAGATGGATAAATCTGATAGAAAAGTGCATCACTCAACCAAGCCGGTCCCTTCTTCTGTTCTGCCTGAGCAGAAAGTGTGGTTGCCGCCAAGGCAGCAACCAACAACATTTTATTCATTCTTTTCATGAGCTTCATTATTCATTCAAGAAAAATTTCTCTCATAACAACTTAAAATCCTGCATTTTATTGCGCAAGAAGGCTAATTGCAAATCCGCCACCTGCAACGGAGTTCAACTTCAAGACAGACTTGCTGGTTACAGTCTTCTTGGTGATGACATAAGCCTGCGGATTGGTCTTGTAGTTGGCATTCTTTGCATCCTGATAGATGGTAGCCACATACTTCTTGCCCTTCTCGAGGAAATCGAGCTTTACGGTAGACTGATGAGCCTTCATGCCCGTAACGCCACCGACAAACCAGTTATCAGAACCCTTTGCCTTGCGGGCTGCGGTGATATACTCCATTGGTTCAGCCTCCAGATAGAAAGACTTGTCCCAATCTACAGCCACATCCTTGATAAACTGGAAGGCATCCATGTGCTTCTCATAATTCTCAGGGAAATCGGCAGCCATCTGCAACGGACTGTACATCGTTACATAGAGTGCCAACTGACCGCAGATGGTAGAGTTGCAATGAGAACCATTGGCGCAATCCATTTCAAAGATACCCGGTGTATAATCCATCGGACCACCCTGCAGACGGGTGAAAGGCAAGATGGCGGTATGTCCCGGTTTGGTACCTCCGAAAGCCTGATATTCAGTACCGCGAGCACTCTCGTTGCCAATCAGGTTAGGATAAGTGCGGCAGAGACCGGTAGGACGCACAGCCTCATGGGCATTTACCATGATGTGATAATCGGCAGCACGGGTTATGGCATGCTGATAGTGATTGATTTCCAACTGACTGTAGTGATGCTCGCCACGAGGAATGATGTTGCCCACATAACCGCTCTTCACTGCATCGTAGCCATAATCCTTCATCAACTGATAAGCTCTGTCCATATACTTCTCGTAGTTCATTACAGAAGAGGAGGTCTCATGATGCATGATGAGCTTCACTCCCTTGGAATGCGCATACTCATTGAGCGCCTTGATGTCGAAATCAGGATATGGAGTCAGGAAATCGAATACCTTTTCCTTCATATAGCCACTCCAGTCTTCCCAACCGATGTTCCATCCTTCTACCAGGACAGCATCGAAACCATGGGCTGCAGCGAAGTCGATGTAACGGCGTACATTGGCATTGTTGGCAGAATGCTTGCCCGATGGCTTGGCATGTACATAGTCGGTTCCATCCAACTTCACGGTAGGATAATCATGGGTATAAGCCCACTCACCCTTACCGGAAATCATCTCCCACCATACACCTACGTACTTCACAGGATGAATCCAGGAGGTATCCTTGATCTTGCAAGGCTCATTGAGATTGAGAATCAGGTTGGAAGATAACACCTTGCGGGCATCATCTGTAATGACCATCGTACGCCAAGGGCTCTTGAACGGAGTCTGCATATATCCCTTCATACCCTGGGCATCAGGGGTAAGCCAAGAGGTAAAAGTCATGGTCTTGTCATCCAGGTTCAGATGCATGGCTGGATAATCTACCAGGGCAGCCTCATGCAGGTTGATGTAGATACCATCATCAGTCTTCAACTGGAGTGAGGTCTGTACACCGGTATCTGAAAAGACAGTCTGTGAGAGATTGCTGCTGACAGCAGCATGCAGGGCTGGACGGATGCCCGACAGACGGGTCTTGGTGTATTCATACTCCTGGGTATCGTAATCACCCGGAATCCACCAGGCGGTATGATCGCCCGTCATGGCAAATTCTGTACGCTCTTCCTTGATGGTAAAGTAGTTGAGATTGCCTTTCTGAGGGAACTCATAGCGCAATCCTACTCCATCGTCATAAACACGGAAGCGGACGTTCATATAACTGTCTGTAGAATTCTGCTTCAACTCTACCAGCATATCATTATAATGATTGCGGATAGACTTGTTCTCTCCCCAAACAGGAGTCCAGGTCTCATCGAAAGTGGAAGTCTTCTCATTGATGACACTAAAATCAGAAAGCAGATCCTTGCCATCCTTGCCGCCCTTGGCGAGCTGATAACCCAGACGGCTAGGCTTGATGATGGTCTTGCCCTGATAGGTCACACTATAGGTAGGCACAGTGCCATCCAAGGTGAAGTTCACCTTGATTTGTCCGTTAGGAGAAGTGATGTCTCCTGCATCTGCTGAGATGCCAAAAGCCATCAGAAGGCTTGCGAGCAAAAAGAGTTTTTTCATATTATTTCCTTTTTAGTTTATGACTGATTACTTAGTATATCCTGGATTCTGCTTGAGTTTCTTGTTCAAGTTGAGCACGGCATAAGGGATAGGATAAACCATGGTATAGCCCTGCGTATCATCATTGTAATCACCTGCAGACGCATTGTGGGTCACACCATTGAAGCGGTCAGCAGTAGGCTCTGTAAAGGTACAGAATCTGATCTGGTCTTGGCGGCGTACTCCCTCCCAAGCCAGTTCCAGCATACGTTCATCCAGAATGTCATTGAGCGTAAGTTCTGTACGAGGTGTAGCAGCAACACGGTCACGAACCTCATTGACAATTGTGAGAGCCTCAGCCTTGTTACCCATACGATACTCAGCCTCAGCCTTCAGGAGCAAGGCATCGGCATAACGCCAGATTACCAGGTCGTTGTTGAAGCTATACTGCTGGGTAGTGGACTTGTCAAACTCATACTTCTTCATTCTGGCACCAGCACACTTCATGGCATGAGGGTCATCGGCAGCAGAGAAATCCACCTTTACAGCCAATGGCATATACTCCAGTGGCTTGTCAGTGGCACCGTCATCTACAGCTTTTCCTGTCTCCTCCATATAATCCTTGTCGGTATAGAAGTTGAGTTTCAGACGAGGGTCCGGATTAGCCGTTTCATAGCCATATACCTGCATCTGCTGCTTGGAAGAGCAGGCTCCATTCCAGCCCTGGTAACCGATGGCACCACCATGGTTATAATGCAGGGTGCGCACGATGTTGTAATCCTCTATCTTATAGTTAACACAATCATTCGGGCGGGTCCAGATATTCTCCACGGAATTCTGGTTGGCTACAATGAAGTTGTCGGCATAGCTAGGCTGCAGGCGGTAACCCAAGCTGGCAATCTGGTCAGCACAATAGACTGCTGTTTCCCACGCATTGCGAGTTTCACCATCCAAAGTGATGTTTATATTTTTGCCCATTTCAGAAACCGTCTTTCCCTGCTCCTCGCTGGCAGTAGCCTTGCCGCTCTTGTCTGTTCCTACAAAGGCACTGTAGCTGGTTGGAGTGGTATCATCTATGGTATAGACCGGTGCATTGATGGCACACTTAGCCATACACATATATGCCACAGCCTTGGTGATACGACCATAATATTCACCCTCGTTCTGACTCTTACCATCTGAAAGATGAGGAATGCATTCAGCCAACTCAGAAGTGACAAACTTGAAGACATCAGAACGGTTGGACTGATTCACCTCGTTAGCACTCACCTGAGAAGAAACAACCAATGGCACCTGTCCGAAGAGATCCATCACATAGTAATAATAGACTGCACGAAGGGCTCTCAATTCATATACATATTCAGCATACTCCGGATGTTCACCCAGGTACTTGTTGAGTCGGTCGATAGAAGAATTGGCAAGACCGATGACACGATACAGGTTGTTCCACACATCGTTATACTTGCTTACAGACGACTCAAAGTTGTGGAGGAAGATATTCTGCCAGGTTCCACCATCTACCCAGTCACCCTGACGACCAGGAATCATACTGGCATCAGAAGAGAACTCCTGGAAGGTGTGTACCGAGCCACCATCGCTTCCATACAATCCATTTCCGATGGAAGAATATACGTTAGCCACTGTGTTTACATATACCAGCTTAGAGGTACTGAAAGCCTCCTCCTCAGAAAACTTGCTTCGTGGAGTCTCATCCAGTGAGCAACTAGCCAGTAATATCGATGAAAGAAGCATCGAGCCTATAATATATTGTTTCATAACTATAATCCTTTATATATTAATAATGTAATTCTTAATTAGAACTTGTTATCTATTCTATGTGAAAACATTTAGAAATTCACTGAGAGCGACAGAGTATAAGTACGGCTCAGAGGATAGATGTTCTTGTCGTCAACACCCAGATTGTCGCCACTGATGGTTGCTGAGTTGATCATTGGAGTCAGGCCCTTGTAACCAGTGAGGGTACAGATATTGTTGACTGACAATGCAAGGTGAATGTTGTTGATGAACTTCCACTTGAGCATATCCTTGGTGAAGGTGTAGCCCAGAGAAGCGTACTCGAAGTTCATATAGTCACCCTTTTCCAGCCAGTAGTCAGAAATCTGAACATCATGGATACCCTTGCCGTTATTGAGATGCTGTGCACCGCTCAGGATATTATAGGTTGGGAAATTACTCATATTGTTCAAGGTCATGGATGTGGCATTGTAAATCTTATGACCGAAAGCACCGTTAAACTGCATAGTCAGATCCCAGTTCTTGTACTTGAAGCTCATATCCCAGCCGAGGAAGTACTTAGGAATTGCCTGTCCGCAAACCTTGCGGTCGCCACTGTCACCCGTATCAATGGTACCATTATCATCAAGGTCTTCGATGATATACTGTCCATTCTCATCAATACCTGTGCAGTGAGGCAGATAGAATACACCTACAGGCTGTCCCTCAATGAGATAGGTTACGCCATTATTATGTGTCAGACCAGCCGCACCTACGGTGGCAACAGAGATATGCTCGCTCGTTGTCATAGGCTGTCCCTTGTAGGTACCGCTCAACTTCTTCAGCTTGTTCTTCTGATAAGAGAAATTCAGACCGGAATTGAAGGTAAAGTCCTTTGTCTTGATGATGTCACCTCGAACAGCCAGTTCAAATCCCATATTAGTCATGGTACCCATATTGGCCAACAGACGGTCGTAAGTGAAAGGAGGTACCGGCACGGTATAGGTATAAAGCATATCTGATGTTTCAGAAGTGTACCAGTCGAAGGTTACATTGAGACGCTGCTTGAACATCGACAGGTCAAAACCGACATCAAATGTCTTCTTTACCTCCCACTTCAGATCAGGGTTACTGTTGGAGGTAACCGCAAAAGTAGTACTTGTTGCGCCGTTGACGGTAGTTACACCATTAGGCTCCATCAGGGCGAGAGAAGTATAAGGATCGATGGCATCCTGATTACCGGTCACACCATATCCTGCACGAATCTTGAAATTGTCTATCTGCTTGATTTTCTTCATCCAAGGCTCATTGCTGATTACCCATGCCAAGGAAGCAGAAGGGAACCAGCCCCATTTCTGACCATTACCCAACTTAGAAGAACCATCGGTACGAACATTGACGGTAGCGATGTATTTGTCAGCCAGCATATAGTTGACACGAGCCATATAAGAGCTCAGGGTATATTCGGTGTAGTTAGACTGCAGATTACCCCAGCTCACATTGGCAGCAGCCTTCATGTTATTGAACTTGAAGTAGTTGGTATCAAATCCATGTGCCTCCTGTGAGTTCCAGTCGTAGGTATACTTCTGTCCCTCCATCAGAGCCAAGGCATCAATGTGATGCTTGCCGAAATCCTTGGAGAAATTCACCATGACGTTGCCCATATAGTCCTTGCGGTTGGTATTGGCAATATAAGCCCATCCGTTACCGTTCAGCTTACCCATCTGGATATTGTTAGGAATATAGAACTTATTGTCACGGTTCCAATAATTGTATGAACCAAAGGCACTTACAGTGAGTCCGTCGATGATGTTGACCGTTGCCTTGCCATGAACATTGACAGAGGCATCCTTGTAGAAGTCATCAATATCGAGCAATCCCAGTGGATTCCAGACTTCATTGGCAAGCAGATCCTCATCCCATTCGCCCTTGTCGTTTCTTACATTAGGATAAGTAGGATTATAGGCTGTAGCAGAATAGAACATCTTGTGCATATCATACTGGATATTGCTATTGCGCTGAGAACCGAATATGCCCAGTTCCAGCTTCAGATGTTTGTCGAAGAGATACTGGGTTCCATCCAGCTTTGCTGTAAAATTCTTCATATCAGAATTCTTCAAGGCACCCTGACGGAGAACGAATCCCAGAGAAGCACGAAGACTGGAAGTGTCTGTACCAGAAGAGAAAGAGATGTTATGATTCTGTGTGAGACCCACATTGCGCTCAATCTCCTCGAGGAAATTGGTATCGCCACCCATATCGGTATAGGTCAGACCCAAAGACTTGGCAGTTTCACGATATTCTGAAGCCGACATCAGATCCAGATTCTTATAGACTGTATTGACACCAAACTGGCCATTGTAGCTCAGGCTGGAATAGCCCAACTTGCCCTTGGCTGTGGTAACAACTATGACACCGGAAGCACCACGTGAACCATACTGGGCAGTCTCAGAAGCATCCTTCAGGATGGTGAGACTCTCAATATCGCCAGGAGCCAGAGAATTGAACATTGTCATATCAGCAAAGACGCCATCGATGATAACCAACGGGTCGTTACCACCTGAAAGAGAAGAGGTTCCACGAACTCGGATGCTTGGCGAACTGGTAGGATCGCCGCCAGCCTGAGAAATGATAACACCCGCAACCTTACCCTTCAAGGCCTCGGCAGGACTGGTTACCACACCCTTGTTCATATCTTCTTTCTTGATGCGGTCGACAGCACCCGACACCGTGCGCTTGCTGCCCACAGCATAACCAACGACAACCACCTCATCGAGCACCTCGTCGTTTTCTTTCAGCGAAACATTGATAACATGATTTCCCTTTACAGGAATTTCCTGGGTACGGTAGCCCAGATAAGAGAATACCAGGACGGAACCATCCTTAACATTGTCAAGCTTGTAGTTACCATCCAAGTCGGACACTGCACCATTCTTGGTATCTTTCACCAGAATGCTGGCACCAATGACAGGTTCACCTGTGGCATCTACCACCTGACCCTTAATGGTTGTCTGACCAAGAGCATTAAAAGTAATAAAGCATCCTGCTAACAGCAGACCTACTTTCTTTGAAAGGTTGTTTTTATCCATAATCTATAGGTTTATAACGATTAAAATTGTTTGATGCCGCAAAAGTACGTCAAAATTCAATAGGTTGTTGCGATTAGTAGGTTTTTGGTAGATTACTATTATCTACTATCCGATTTATTAGTCTGAATATCAGCAAATTAAAGATTTCTAAAAAAAACACGTTAGTAGATGCGAGATTCTGAAAGTTTTTTATTACTTTTGCAGCAGAATCTTTAAAACATAAGAAACATGAGACATTTTATAACTATCGTACTACTGATACTACTACCACTATGCGCAAAAGCAGACAACAGCCAGCTCTACAAACAGCTGGATGCTGCCCTGGAAAAACGTGCGCATTATGTAGAAGTAAAAGAGAAAAGTCTGAACGACATCAAGCAGGGTGCCAAGTATGTAACCAGCAACGAGGACAAGCTCAAGCTTTACGAGCAACTCGCCAATGGATACAAAGCCTACGAGTATGATTCAGCGATGACTTACGTAAAAAAAGGCCTTGTTCTTGCCCAAAAGAGCAACAACATCTTATATCATAAAAGATTCCAACTTAGCCAAACCAGCCTGCTTATCACACGTGGATTCTATGCTGAAGCAAAAAACATCATGCAGAAGATAGAACCCAAGGAAGAAGATCCGCTTGACTATCAGTTTCAATACTACTATACACTTTACGGACTATACAACAACTGGTCAACCTATTGTGAGAACAATGAATTCAGCAAGATTTACGACCAGCAGAAAGTGGAATACCTGAAGAAAACATTAGAACTGTCGCCAAAGAAAGATGCATTCTATTACTACCTGCTGGGAGAGTTATACTATTACAACAATCATTCCAACAATAACAAGACGATCCAATACTACAAAAAAGCACTGAGTATGGAAAAGCCGGACAGCCGTCTCCATGCCATGACCGCCTTTGCCCTATCCGAAGTATACCAGAAAGCCAACAACCAGAAACTGACGGAACATTACCTGCTGGTTGCAGCCATCTCAGACATCACTTCTGCCACAAAAGAAAACGTAGCCCTGCAAAACATCGCACTCTTCATCTACAAACATAAGACCAGAAGTCTGAACAAAGCCCAGGAATACATCAACCTATCCCTGGAAGATGCTTATGCATACAACAACCGGTTGCGCCGCATTGAGATTTCATCCAAATTGCAGATGATTACCAATGCCTATACAGATGACATCAGAGCCACCAACAGCATGCTCTACATCGCATTGTCGGTCATTTTCCTGCTCTTGCTCGGAGTGGGACTTAGCAGTCTGTTCATCCGCAAGAAGAACAAACTTCTGAAACAGAAGAAAGACGAAATCACGGCTACATCGGCAAAAATGGAAGTTCTCAACAGCCAGTTGCACCTCATCAACGACGAGCTGAAGGACACCAACCAGAAGCGCGAGAGACTGATAAAGGTGTATATTGACCTGTGCTATAAGAACATAGAGAGAAACAGCAAACTGCGCACCTTGGCAGTAAGAAAAATCAAGGCCAACCAGAGTAAGGAGCTGCTGAGCCTCCTTTCTTCCTCAACCAATACAGAGAAGGAGAACAAGGAGTTTCTGACGGAATTTGACAAGGCATTCCTGTCTCTGTACCCAACTTTTATAACCGAGCTGAACAAGCAGCTTACAGAATCGGCACACATCCAGCTGAAAGAGAATGGAGAAATGCCCCCTATCCTCCGTGTGTGCGCCCTGTTAAGATTAGGCATCACCGAAAGTTCAAAGATAGCCGGCATCCTGTCTTATTCGCCACAAACCGTATACAACTACCGTTCCCTGCTCAAGAACAATGCCATCGACAAGGAGCACTTCGAAGAAAATGTACTCAGACTCTGCATGGTGATAGCCGACTGATGAGAGAAAAAAGATGCATATCTATCTTCAAACGAGGGTGTGTCACTGAATGGCATCACACAAATTCTTGATATACTTGAAATAACCATGGGCGTTTGATGGAGTTCCATCCTTACGCAAACGCCCCGAAAGTTTGACGCTGTGTTTCACAGCGTCAAATGGTTAACTAGCTGAGCTACAGCATATCTTGCTCTTTTATACCCCAGCACATCACAGACATCCTTTGTTCTGTGCTAAAGATGTATGTAATATACTGGGATATAAGAGAGCAAATGACGCTGTAGACCAACTTGTTAACAACCTTGATACGGCGAAACGCCGTAACAAGGTTTCGGGAAGCTACCGAAAGGATGGAAGTCAAACAGAACGAACCCAACAGATGATCTTCGTCAACGAGAGCGGATTCCATGCACAGAGAAAAAACTTATAGTACTGAAAATCTGTTAGTTAACCTACCTGCTACCGCAAAACGCGGTTTTATCTCGGCAGCAACAGGTAAGAAGAAAGTTGGAACAGTAGCAAAGCGCTGGTGTAAGTTAATCTTCGCTGACGAAAAACATCTGCTGGAGTCGCTCTGTTCGGTTTTCATCCTTACGCAGGCGGTCAAAAAGTTTGACGTCGCGTTTCACGATGTCAAACTTTTCAACATGTCACTGAATGGCATCACGCTAATATACGGTTGCACATCAACTGTTATGCTCATGTCGCCCAGCTATTGTGCATGCGTGTTTCATTTGATGTGCGGAGATAAATACCCTATAAAGCCTGAGGTTGAAAAGTAACAGCCGGATTATATTCTATTATTTAGTCTTTTTCTTTAGGGAAATAAGCCTTTTGAGCCTCATTGTAGCTCTTATAATTGTTTTTTAAGAGTTTTAACCCTAAGAAATGCGGACATTCCAAACTTTTTTGCTAATTTTGCAAAATAATCCGAGTAGAAGTCTTTTTTGAGGATTGTCTGCTTATCATTAATGTTAAATTAAATAATAGAATAAGAAACAGAAAAATAGAATAAAATTATATTAGAGTAAAATAACGTTTACTATTTATTCGGAGCATTCTCGAAATTTGCCAGATTGAAATAATGCATGTACGAATGAATAAGTTCGGTGAACGTCTGCGCTATAGCGTGGGCGGAACTTATCGTACATGCGGGTTCGGCAAATACCTGAGAATGGATAAGGGAAGCCTACGCTTCTTTTTGTCCATTTGAAAGGTGTTTGCCACCCGCATTCCTTATAAGATAGTTCTACGTTTAAGGCTATAGTGCAAATCATGAGCAAAGTATCTTTTGCCCATTGTTTTGCTGTTTTTAATATTGCGTGCCGATTTAAAAGTCTTGTTATATTTAGTGAAAAACAAATATTTCAAGACTTTGTGAAGCATGAGTTTATTACATTATCTTGTAACGTAAATGTTGCAAGATGAAGAAGTATACAGTGAAATGAATACATTCTCAATAGAAAGTAGAAGGTATATTGGTAGCAAAACTAAGCTGATAGACTGGATTATGGATATTATTAGTAAGGAGGCACCTAAAGCTCAAACATTTTGTGATGTTTTTGCAGGTACAGGTACTGTGTCTAGTCAAGCTATTACCTCAGTTCGGGATAAGAAATAGTGCCTAAAAAAGTTGGTAATCTCCGATAT
>ENA-ORSG01000824-ORSG01000824.1-human-gut-metagenome-genome-assembly--contig:-NODE-824-length-24451-cov-114.283530_pt1 | contig 24451 bp, 23 predicted proteins | sample MGYA00242189_ERZ509156 | MGnify/ENA primary metagenome ERZ509156 (study PRJEB26280, sample SAMEA2338666) | human gut metagenome | biome: human gut; feature: human-associated habitat; material: faeces...
GGTCGTTTTACAAGTAAATTCCCACGAAACCCTATAGGTTGCGGATTTGAGGATACTATGATTTTTGCGCAAAGTTACAAAAATCTATCATATCTGCAAAAGAAAAAGGAGAACTTTTCTTCTTTTATCAAAGAAAAGCAGTACCTTTGCACCCTAATCTTCAAAAAATACGATATGCCACAATCACTACATATTGCAATTATTGGTGGGGGTGCCGCAGGATTCTTTGCGGCGATAGAGGCCAAGCGCAACTTCCCTCACGCTGACATCACGATTTTCGAGAAAAATTCGAAGGTTCTCGCCAAGGTAGAAATTACGGGAGGAGGAAGATGCAATCTTACCAATTCCTTTGAGGAGATTTCCGACCTAAAACAAGCGTACCCCCGCGGACATAAACTGATGAAGCGACTCTTCAAGAGATTCGACTACCAGCATGCCTTCGACTGGTTTGAGGAGAACGGCGTGCCACTGGTTACGCAGGAAGACCAGTGCGTGTTTCCACAATCGCAGGATTCGCACAGCATCATCGACTGTCTGGTGAATACCGCCAAGCGACTGGGCGTGAAGATACAATGCAACCACCAGCTCACCGCCATCACCGAACTGGAGGATGAGCGCCTGCTCCTGGATTTCAAGGTTTCAAAAGAAAAGGGAAATCTATCGGGTGCATCTTCTGCCTCTCATCCCGTTTCCGGAATCAGGCAGATTGCCTTCCACCGGGTAGCCATCACCACGGGCGGTCATCCCAAGCAGGAGGGTTTCAAGCATCTCTCAGACCTGGGACATGCGATAGAGCAGCCTATCCCATCGCTCTTCACCTTCAACATTGCCGACAAGGCTTTCAAGAATCTGATGGGCACGGTGGTAGAGCCTGTATATACCAGCATTCCGGGCACTAAACTGAAGGCAGAGGGTCCGCTCCTCATCACCCATTGGGGCATGAGCGGTCCTGCCGTGCTGAAGCTCTCATCCCATGCTGCCCGTTATCTGCACGAAAACAACTATCAGATTAAGATTTCCGTAAACTGGGTACACGAGAGCAACCGCTCGCTGGTGGAAGAGAACATCCAGGGCATCATCATCGCCAACCCACAGAAGCAGCTGGCAAGCATCCGCCCCTACAATCTGCCATCCCGCCTCTGGCTCTTCCTGATTCAGAAGATGGGATATGCACCCGAAAAGAAATGGAGCGAAATGGGAAAGAAGGGTTGCAACCTGCTGATAGAAACCCTCACCAACGACCTCTATCAGGTGAACGGAAAGGGAGCCTTCAAGGAGGAGTTTGTTACCTGCGGCGGCATCAGCCTCAGCAACATCGACCTGCATACCCTGGAGAGCAAGGTGTGCCCTCACCTCTTCTTTGCCGGCGAAGTGCTCGACATAGATGCCATCACCGGCGGCTTCAATCTGCAGGCAGCCTGGACCACGGGGTATGTGGTGGGACAACATATCGGAGAATAGCCTATTCTTCTTTAGAAACAAAATCTTTCACGATGTGGGTGTATTCCTCGTGATGGTCGCGATATGCCATGGCATGAACGGATCCCTTGGCGATGAAGATGGCTTTTCTGCCTTTCGTCTTTGCCTCGTAAAGCGGATGAAGCATGGCGTAGGGCACGAAGGCATCCTTATCGCCATGGATAAAGAGCATCGGTTTGGTGCTCTTGCGAACCTGCTCTATCTGCTGAGCCTCGGCAAACGACCAGCCGTAGCGATACTGGCAAAGGGCGGAAGTGGTATTCATCAGCGGGAAGGCAGGCAAGCCAAACTGCTCTTTGAGCTGAGCGGAAAACTCATCCCATACGCAGGTATAGCCGCAGTCCTCCACAAAGCACTTCACGTAATCGGGAGTCTTCTCTCCCGATACTGCCATCGTGGTTGCCGCACCCATCGAAATACCGTGAATCACCTGACGGGTATTCTTCACTCTTCGTTCTTCATTCTTCACTTTAAAAATCTCATTGGCGATTTCCGACCATCTGATTACATCCCATCTATCCTTCCATCCCATCTGGATATGGTCGCCTTCACTCTCTCCATGTCCATACAGATCTGGCAGGAGCACATTATACCCCATATCGTGATTATAGAGATAGGCGATGTGCAGCATTCCCTCGGAGCGCACCTGATAGCCATGCACCACCACGGCAGTCTTTTCCGTAGTCTTCGGTGCATAGAGATAGATGGCATGGGCCTTGTAGCCCGACGGCATCACGACAAAGGTATCCTTCAGGCAATGGTGCTGATACACGGAGTCCATCCAGCCAATCATCCAGGGGCACTCGTTCTTCATTCTGTTCTTCCAATGCTCAGCTGTCATTCTCTCCTCCTTCGGATAGTTGAGCGAATAATTGAGCATATAGTTGCTGGCACCATACAGTCCCAGCACCACGAGCACCACCAAGCCCAAAGCCGAAGCGATGCCTATCTTTCTCATCTTTTCCTGTTTCATCTTCATTCTTATTGCCATTACAAATATCTATTATAGAGTTTCCACTGCAAAATTAAGGAAAAAGATGGAAATGGCAAAGAAACAGAGGGAAAAATTCCTGTTAAATTGAAGCATAGAGCGGATTGCTAAAACATCCCTCGCCTCCTCATTATCATGGAGCAAGGCAAAGGCGAAGCGATACATCTGCTCGTAATGGTTGTGGAACAGCCGTTCCATCCGCTGTTCATTTTCTTCTGTCATCACGTCATTTTCTTCTTGTTTCTACTCTTATATACAAGCTTTCCTGAAATCAATTACCCCTAAAATGAAGAAATCTTCTACTTTTTTTGGAAAAGCAATGCAAAGGTAATAAAAAACACCCTAAAACCGAGTTATTTGAACTCTTATTGCAAGAAAAACCTGCAAAAACTTGGAACATAAAAAATAAAATCGTATATTTGTGGCAAAAATGGAAAGATAATGAAAACGACAAACGATTATATTACCATACTTCGCAAATATCTGAGCACCAAAGCTGATGCTTATGGTATTACAAAGATTGGAATCTTTGGATCTGTGGCTAGAAACGAACAGACCGAAGACAGCGATGTTGATGTTTGTGTGGAAATGAAAAAGCCAGACTTATTCACAATGGTACACATCAAGGAAGAACTGCAAGAGCTCTTTGGTAAGCCTGTAGATATAGTCCGACTTCGCAATAACATGAATCCGATGCTTTTGAAGCAAATTAAAAGAGATGGAATCTATGCATGACGAAGAACTCTTATACTATTCACTCAAACGAATAGCTTCAACTATTGAAAGAATCATCAACAATTCTCAAGCGATTGATGATTCACAATATTATGTACTTTCTCCTGCTGGCATGGAACGCCTCGAAAGTACCTGTATGTTGCTTCTTGCAATAGGAGAAAGCATCAAGGGGATTGATAAAATGACGCGGAAGCAACTTCTTCCTAACTACCCAGAAGTAGATTGGAAAGGAGCTATGGGAATCCGTGACATTATTGCTCATCACTACTTTGACATAGATGAATCTATTGTCTTTGATGTAGTCAAAAACAAACTCCCTGGAATGTTAGAAACAATCAATAAGATGATAGAAGAATTATAAAAAACATCGGCCAAGCAAAGAGCAAACCAATATGGTTTTGCCTTCGCTTGACCGATTGTCATATATTCATTGTTTTAAGAGAGTTTCTTCCTAACAAGAACTACAAGCGGCTCTTTTCTTCATTGCCTGCTCCCGTACCCTTATACTTACTGCGCTTGGCATTGAAATTATACGTAACCTGCAGGGAGATGCTACGAGTATAGTAGTAGCAGTCTTTTGTGGTACCCGCTCCCAGTCCGTACATCGTCCAACGTTCCTTTGTAGTCTTGAAGATGTCATTTGCAGAAAGATAAATGATCCATGTGCGATTGGCAAACGACTTGTCGAACCGCAGATCGACGCTGTAATTACTCTTACTCATAAGAAATCCATCTGCATTGGGTGTTGCTGCATTCAGGCTGATAGCTGCGTTCATGGTTTCTGAAAGAGCGAATTTATTGTCGAGCGAGCACAACAGCAAAGGTCTGCTTAATGCCTTGCTGGCACCATACTTCCTGGTATCGAAAAACTGCTGGTTATAATTGAATCCCCACGTAGGACGGAAGATGCCAAGCTTTGGCGAAACATTGACAGAAGCATAAAGCAGCTGCTTATGGTCGAAATTCAACGACGTACTATAAGCAAATTCCTTTCCAGGATAGATATACTTGGTCCACTCTATCACATCCATCAGATATTTATACCCTGTGGAAACATTCAGCCACTTATATGTCATCATTGCCTCAACATTGAACACCTTCTCCGGTTGCAAGGTAGGATTTCCGCCTTCATAAAGGAAACGGTTGTCAAACTGCATAAAGTTGCCTAACTGTCGATAACTTGGACGATTTATTTTCTCGTTGACATTCAACTGCCAATTCCAGTTACCTTTGTTCCATGATAAGCTGAGGTTAGGAAAGAAGTTGCTGTATCTTCTGCTCACATCATCCTGCTTGACTCCACCAGAGAAATAGTCGCGAATGATATTCTCGTAACGCACACCAAGACCAATGGTCCACTTGCTGAGGGACAGTCCATATTGTGCAAAGCCAGCAACATTTCTTTCATGGATATCCGTCTCTGTAGATGGCACCAACTGCTCTTCATTCAGGAACGTTCCATGAGAGTCGGTCTTCGACAGCTCTGTTCCTACAGACATATTTCCTTTCCACAGAGGAATATTCACAACCAACTTACCTGCCCACATATCGCTATTCTGACGATTGCTTGAGTGTACCTCCTGATTGCCCAACTCCTTGCTGCTTTCAATACTCTCGTCACTACGTCTGTTATTGACCGTATAGTATGTGGCATTGAAATCGATACCTACCTGTCCTATCTTTCCCACATAATAAATTTCTGACTCATGTGAACCAAGGTGAGGCTTTGCAACCTTATTCTGCCCAATGCTACCCTGTGCCACACCATTCAGAAATACATCCTGTTGGCTAGCACTATTCGTCCTGCCATTCAACATGCCATAGTATCGATAAGAGCCACCGATAGAGTTGCTGTCGTTGAGCGAACAGTCGGCTGAGAGATATTCCGACAAGAAGCGGTTGTTGGTATCCAAATTAAAATGCTGGTCGTTGTGATAATGTTTGTCGGGCAAATTGATATCGGTGTTCAGATGATTATCCTCACCAACATGATAGTCCCTCGTCCATAAGCTATTGGCTATCTCGAATTTCCTGGTCTGATACCGGGCGTTGATAAGCTCGTAATCAGATATCCATTTGTTGTATTTACCCAAAGCATCCGCGCGTAAACTGAACCCATTGGCACGGCGCTCTTTGGTACGGATACGAATTACCGACTCCACCTCGGCATCATATTCTGAACCTGGACTTGTAATCACGGAAATCGACTTGATGTTGTCGGGAGTGATGTTTACAATCTCATTATTGTCATTCACTCGCTTGTTGTTGATATAGACAATCGGTGTGCCTTTTCCAAACACGGATATCTTTTGTCCATTCACAGAGACACGTGGCAACAGGTTCAGGACATCAAAAGTGTTTGCCATCTTAGAAAGCAAGGTATGCTCTACGGCAACCTCCACTCCTCCAGGCGACATTTTATACTGAGGTCTTTCACCCTTCACTACAACTCCCTTGATAATCATCGTTTCGGGCTGCAATTTGATGATTCCCATTTCCGGATTGCTGTATATACGGCTGATAGTCTTATAACCAACGTATGTGATACGGGCTAACACCTTCCGGGAATTACAAGGAATGACAAAACTTCCATTCTCATTGCTCACACCATGCCCTACGATTGTAGAATCAATGGGCGACAACAAGGTTATATTTGCATATTCGGCAGCATTGCCACTCTCATCTACAATACGTCCCTTATAACGAAGTGTTGTCTTCTGCATACACTCCACCATGATATTATCCTCCACCTGCGTCATCCTGATGGGATAGAATCCTATCAGTTGCATGATGGCATCGGGAACACTCTGGTTCCTGATGCTCTTGGTTACTCTGAAATCCTCCAGTTCATCATACACGAAGTTGATGGTGTACTTATGCTGGCGGGCGTTCAAATCCTTCAACGCCGCAGAGAACGACACATTATTATATTGTCGGGTTATGCGTTGGGCATAAGACTGCTGAACCCCAAACAGCAGGAAGAGAAGAAGAAGCTCTCTGATAAGCTTGCCGCTAACGGGCATTGGTTTCCAAAAATCTCTCATAAATATATCCTCCTATCTTATTTCACCATCAATGTTCCGTCAATATACTCTATCTGTATGCGGTCGAAAGCATTCAAAATCTCCAGGTTCTGCTCCAAAGTCTTCGTCTTGTTCCAGTTGAAGAAGAGACGGATGTGCTGGGCACCGGCATCCACATACTCCACCTTGACATGATAGAAACCGGATAGCTGAGCCAGAATGGTTCCCAATTCAGCATCATCAAACACCACCGGCTTCATATCAAGCGAATATCACCAAGATTCTCCCCGGATTGGAATGCAAAAGTACACAATCTATCGGAGATAGAAGACAAATGGTAAGGATAAATCGATTTTCAGTTGATTTATTTGTTCATTCCAACATTTTTTAGTACTTTTGCCCACCAAATTACGAACAAGTAAATAAGATTGGTATAAGATAGGTATTACCAAGATAAAATAAAGAATAGATTAGATAAAGGAGAATAAAATTATGTCAACGATTATTTATCCATCACCGATATTCGGTCCGGTAAACTCCCGCCGTCTGGGAGTTTCACTGGGCATCAACCTCATGCCATCTGATGGCAAGGTCTGTTCATTCGACTGCGTTTATTGCGAATGCGGATTCAACGCCGACTTCCGTCCTAAGAAGAAGCGCCCTACCCGCGAGGAGGTAAGAGAAGGATTGGAGAAGGTTCTGAAAGAGCGCCACGACAACAACCAGCCTTTGGACGACATTACCTTCGCAGGAAACGGTGAACCTACGGGACACCCAGACTTCAAGGGAATCGTGGAAGATACGATGGAACTCTGCAAGAAATATTTCCCTGAAGCACAAGTATCCGTACTCAGCAACGCCACCTATATATATAAGGAGGAAGTGAGAGAGGCGCTGATGCTCGTGGATAACAACATTCTGAAACTGGATACCGTGGATATGGATTACATCAAGAAGCTGGACCGCCCTCAGCAGCCTAACTACGACGTGAAGGATGTAATCAAATATCTGAGGATGTTCAAGGGGCACGTCATCATCCAGACCATGTTCCTGAGAGGTGACGGTTTGGACAATACCAGCGAGCATTTCGTAGCTCCTTGGCTGGAGGCAGTGAAAGACATCCAGCCTCAGCAGGTAATGGTTTATACCATCGCCCGTGAAACACCAGACAAGTTGCTGGAAAAGGCACCAAAGGAAGTTCTCGATGCCATCAAGGACCGTGTAGAGGCACTGGGCATCAAGTGTACAGCCAGCTATTAAGAGATAATCAGGATAAGAAAGAAAAGCAAGTAGAAACAAGAAAGAATGAAAGCGAAAAGTAATATCCTTATTATCAGCGATATGTGTGGCTACGGAAAGGTATCTGCCGCAGTTCAGATGCCTATCCTCTCTTATATGGGACTCGATGTGTTCAATCTGCCCACCATGCTCATCAGCAACACCTTCCCATACGGCAAGTACGCCATTCTAGAATGCACTTCGTATATCGAGGAAGCCTTGCAGAAGTGGAACGAACTGGGCATTCACTTCGATGCCATCACCACGGGTTTCATGGCTTCGGAGCGTCAGGCGAAGCTGGTGGCACGTTATTGCAGAGAACAGGCAGCACTGGGCACCGACATCTATGTGGATCCCGTGATGGGCGATTACGGCAAGCTCTATGGTGGAGCCAGTGAGAGTACCGTGAGATGCATGAAGGAGATGCTGAGCGTATCGCATCTCTGTTTTCCCAACTATACCGAGGCTTGCCTGCTGACGGATTCGGAATACAAGGAAGAGGGAATCTCGCAGAAGGAAGCCTATGAACTGATAGATAAACTGAGAGCCATCGGTTCCCACTCCGTGCTCATCACCTCGTGCATCGTAGAGGGTCAGCATGCCGTGGTAGGTTTCAATCATCTTACAGAAGAGTATTTCCTCCTGCCCTACGAAGAAATCCCTGTTCAGTTCCCGGGCACCGGCGACATCTTCTCCAGCATCATCGTGGGCAGACTGAAGGATGGCGATTATCTTCGCCATGCCACCCGCATCGCCATGGATACTCTGCGCAACTGGATAGACATCAACAAGGATGACAAGGACAAGAACCGCGGAATTCCTATAGAAAGACATCTGGGGGACTTGTAGATTGCCATTTAGCAAACACAGAAGCAAGGGAATACCAATTAAATTATAATGGAAAAGAAAGAAACAAATACACTCAGTATATTTCAGCGCCCGGTATGGGTAAGCCTGTTCGCCCTTACGGCTGCTATCTCGTGGGGATGGGCTTACCCATTGATTAAAATGGGAATGGAGGAATATCAGATTACAGCAGACATGACCGGAAGCAAGATGCTTTTTGCAGGCATCCGCTTCTTCATCTCCGGCATCATCATCCTTGCCATCGCCAGAAGCTCGCATCGTAAATTCGGATTCAAGAAGAAAGCTGTTCAAGAGAATGTCTGGTTCCTTCTCCTCTATGCACTCCTCAACACCACCCTTCATTATGCTTTCTTCTATTTCGGACTCTCACATAATGCAGGAGCACGTTCGGCGATACTCAATTCTATGAGCGTCTTCACGGTGGTTATCTTTGCCTGCATCTTCTTCAAGAGCGACAGGATGACGTGGCGAAAGGCATTGGGCTGCATCATCGGCTTCCTGGGCATCCTAGCCTTGAACCTTGGCGGAAAGGAAAGCGGAAGTTTCACATTCCTGGGCGATGGTATGATTATCCTCAATGCCCTGTGTGGAGCCAGTGCTTCCCTGCTGACCCGAGGCTTAAGCAAGAGGGTGGATGTTTTCGTAGGAACCGGTTATTCGTTGAGCATCGGTGGAGCCTTGCTGGTGATTCCTGCATTGTTAATGGGTGGCTATCTGCCAGTCATCAGTCTCTGGGGCATCACCATCCTTCTGCTGCTCATTGCCATCTCAACCATCAGTTTCGCTCTCTACAACAAACTATTGAGCTGCAATCCCGTAGGAAAGGTAGCGATATACAATTCGCTCATCCCCGTAGTAGGAGCCATCACCTCCTGTCTCTGTCTTGGCGAAACCTTCTACTGGAAGTATCTGATAGCAGGCGCATTGGCTACTGCCGGAATTTATATCATCAATAAAGGGAAGAAATAAACATTTAAGAAACTAAAATGTCATACTTATTATTTGGCTGTTTCCCATCTTCTTCATACTTTTGCATATAAAATATAAAAGTGGCAAAGATATGAAGAAGATTTTTTTGATAGCAGTTGTCTTGCTGATGATGATAAACTTCATCATCAACTATCAACATGAGGTTACGAAAGAGCAGCATACACCAATGGCGGATTTCAAGACCAAGGTAGAGATGGCGCCCATGAAGGAATACAATGATCCGGACTTCGGCTACGTTGTCAAGTATCCTTGCTTCTTCCTGCAGGAGGATTCGGTATCGGGATACCAGGGCTATGCACGGTTCTCATTCACCAATCATGCCAACATCATCCTGGAGAGTTACGTTACCCCCAACTATAGCAACACCCTCCAGGCTTGTGCCGATTCTCTAGCCCAGAAGCTTCATTCGGAGCGGACGATGCAGGCATCGAATAAGGCATTCATCCTCTCCGGTCCTGTCTATGAAAATGGAGTAAGAGTAGATGGCTACAGTCATTATGATAAATTCATCAAGAGTGGCAGAATACTCTTCGTCTATTCCCTCACCTATCCCGACAGTTACAAGCCAGCCATGCCCCAACTGTTCAAACTCATAGACGACTGGAAGGTTTTAGGGGCATATTAATCTGCCTTGAAGATATCCTCACGAGCCTCTTGGGATTGTATAAAAACAGCTTTCAAAGAAGATAAAAGCGCTTGATTATTTGCACAATAGTTCGTTAATTCTTGCCATCCTTGGTCTTGGGGCGACCACGTTTTCCAGTACGTGGACCAGCATAGACATAAAAGAGACAAGCATTGTCACGAAAGCGGCTTATCAAAGAGAACCCTTCTTTCTTTATCCCATTAACGTAACCATACTTTCAGAAATTGAATCTTCCAAGAATAAAATTTTCTTAATATTTTTTGTCATTTCAAATAAAAGCCGTAACTTTGCGATGTGCTTATAAGAAAAGGCAAAGAATTGCCATTCTTCATATATGGTACAAACAAAAAGTCTAACCCATTAAATTTAGAAAACCATGCTAAACAAGAAAGTAGAAGAGGCGCTCAACGCCCAGATTAATGCAGAGATGTGGTCAGCTTACCTATATTTGTCTATGGCGGCATATTGCCATGCCAACGGCAACCCAGGTATGGGTAACTGGTTCCAGGTTCAGTTTCAGGAGGAGCAAGACCATGCCAAGATTATCTTCAATTACATCATCCAGCGTGGCGGTCACGTGGAATTGAAGGCTATAGATGCCGTTCCTACCACATGGGAGAATCCATTGGATGTCTTCGAGTCAACCTTGGCACACGAGCAGAAGGTTACCTCCCTCATCAACAACCTCTTCGCTCTCACTACCCAGGAGAATGACTATGCCACACAGAGCATGCTCAAGTGGTTTGTAGATGAGCAGGTGGAGGAAGAGGAGAACGCCCAGAACATCATCGACAACCTTCGCATGATCAAGGACAACGGCTATGGTCTATACATGCTCGACAAGGAGCTTGGCGCAAGAGGCTATACCCAGGCAGCGCCATTGGCCAACAAGGCGTAAAATGACTGAACTTTCGCATATGGGGAAGTTAAGTGAAGTTAGGGAAGTTAGAAGGAAGTTAAGGGACAAATGTCCTACGTTTTACGCTAGAAGACTATTGTCCCTTAACTTCCCGAACGACCGTAGGGAGTGATAACTTCTTTAACTTCAATCAATTCCCTCACTTGCGAAACTTGAATAAAATGAGTATATAAATTTGCGGTGAAATAGTGAATGATTGCGTATGAAGAAGAACCAAATTATAGAAGCGATGCACAACAAATAGTATGAGATAGCCCCTCATGCAAAGGCTATCCTTTTCGGTTCTCGCGCCAGAGGTACAGAACACGAAGGAAGCGATTGGGACATTCTTATTCTTCTCGACAAGCCAAAGGTCACTCTGCAAGATTACGACAAGTATTCCTATCCACTAAGAGAATTAGGATGGGATATTGATGAAACTATCAATCCTATACTTTTCTCCCAAAAAGAATGGGAGGAGAACCATTATACTTTATTTAATCATAATGTAACAAGGGAAGGAATTACCATATGATAAAGGGAATGCGAAGCCTTGCCGACCAGGTTCTGAAGGTGATAAAGAAATAAAATAGGGAACGCAGTGCGTTCCCTATCTGTTTATCACTTGTAACCTATAGGATGGTAATCCAGACACTTTCGTCTCGGTCGCGCGCCGCAGTCATGGCGTTGATGAGCCGCTGCAGCCAGATGCGGGAGTTCACCACCATGCCCTCGAACTTGTTCTCTCCAACAAGGATGCAGCCTTGTGTGTCGTCAGGATAATTGCCTGCATGGATGCGGATGCCCTCGAAATTCGGCACACCCACCAGCAATGGCAGCCAACGCTTGAATCTTGGAGAATACGATATGACCACAGGATAAGTACCCTCAGGAATGGCAGTATGGCCAGGTACCTTACGAGCCTTCACGCCGCTCTTGCGGCTATAGCGGGCATCCACTTTCTCTGGCTTTAGCTTGATACCCAACAGATTGCGCCATGTAGGCTCCATGGTTTCACAGAGATATGTATCCTTGGACAACAGCTGGCTGTCAAAGGTATGAACCAATGTACACTTGTCGTCCTTCTTCTTGCCGGGTAGCGAGTTACGCTTTACACTACTATCGGACAGCAGATAGAGTCTGCCGATGGTATAAGTTCCTTTTTTAGCTATACGCTTTAATACTATTTCCATTTGCTTGAATGTTAAGTGTTAAACTATTTTGCGTTAAAACATCTCAGGTCGAGTCCGTCAGAACGGAATAATAGCTTCTTAAAACTGAATAACTGAATACTGAACACCTTTCCGCCCTGCTTTCCGTCAGCTCCGTCGGCATTTACTCCCTTCGGAGGAATTTTCTCGATATAATGACGGTTCACCCAGTTTCTCAGCATCGTCGCCGTACCCTTCTTTCCGAAGTCGTTCTGCAGACGCACCATTTCTGCCTGCGCATAAGTGAAGGTGTCAGGCAATTGCTGCAGCAGGTTGGCAGGTCCTCGCTTGCTCGATTTCTCTCCTACCTCATTAGCCTTGGCTATGCTGGCGCCAAAGAAAATCATCTTGCACCACAGGTCGTAGCTCTCGCTCCATCTGATGAACTCTTCTATTTCGGGTTCCCATTTGCAGCCGTTTGCCACGTATAGCACACAAGCCTTGAGAAAGGCAATTACGTTGCCACGGAAGGAGAGATTCTCGAACACCCTGTTTTGCGACATGCGCGAAAAGTCGGCGTTCTCATCCTTCAACTTTTCTGCCAGGGCAGAAGCCTCAGCGCAGTCTATCCTACCCGACGCCTTGCACAGATTCTCTATGTACGGTCTGAGCGCCTCTCTGAAGGCTTCGTCGTATTCGCCGTATACTGGCATTTCGGCACCGATTTCCCGCTCCGGGATAGTACAGAAGTTGATGCGGCTGATAGGTCCGTCGGTGAGCACCTTTGAGAAATATCGCTGCCCCAGCTGGACGGTGGTCGATGCATTCCAGTTGAACCGGATGGTGACGCGCTCGGTGATACTCGATGTGCCCACGCGGGTCTGGCCGTATGAGTTCCCGGGATCAAAGGCAAGGCACATAATCTTGAACTGCTGGTTGCCCTGTCCCTTGAGGGCATCGAACTGGTCTATCTCGTTGAGCGTTGTATAGAGGAAATGCTCCTGAGCCTCAGCCGTGCGCATGACGAATGCCGGGTTGGTCATATCGGCATCTATCTCCTGGATGATGAGGTTTTCCGGGCGCTTGCGCTTATCCTTGTTGGCACCCTTTCGTGTCACCTCTTCTTTCCATTCCTTCTCCCGTTGCAGGTTCTCACGGTCGCGCTGTCTGATGTCCTCCATAATCATGTTGATAGGCATCTGCACACAGTTCTTGCCTGCGCCCGTGCCCGCCAGCAGACAGCACATCAGGGTAGCCTCATGCTCCACATTGTCGATGTACTTGAAGGTGGTCTTACAGAGGTGTGTAGCAAGTGGCGGGAAGATGGCGTGTGCCACGGCAGGCTTGTATACGTCCGGTGTCTTCGATAGCAGCAGCTCCACGAGTTTCGGGAGATGTTCGGGCATCGGAGGCGGTACTAATTTATCATCTTCCGCATTGATATCCGTGCCGCCCTCGGAACTCTCGGCTTTTAACGCCACGGCATCCTTTTGGGAGGACTTCTCTGCCTGGGCATTGATGCGGATCACGGCTTGCGACATCGGCTTCGAACTGTCACCATATTTCGCATAGAAGTCGTGGATCAGCTGCTGGCAGTCATGCTCCTGCGAGAAGGCAGGCATCTTCTGTGCCACCACCGCCTTCAGTTCCTCTTCGGACATCACTCTCGATGCGCCTGCACTCATGATTGCCAGGAGCGATGAGTGACGGGAGCCTGGGGTGTTGATATCTACGTCCTTCAGACCTGCCGCATTGCGGAAGAGGTCGAAGGCTGCGAGGTTCTTGCCGGTTGCCACAGCGACAGCATCCTGATGAGCTCCAGCAGGGCTGAGATGAGCAGCATGAGCAGCATTGCTATCACTAGGTTGGGCAGGCTGAATAGCAGAAACAGCCACACCTCTTCCGTCGATGGCAAGCCCACGGTCCAGGTAGGCTTGTCTGCGCCTCCTCAGCTCTTCCTGTGGCAGCACCTCGTACCAATGGGGCGAGCGATAGATTTCTGACGCCTTGTCGGTGATGAAGAGCATGCGTTCTGGCGTGATGCAGCTCTCGTCGTAAGGCACGCCCAGTGCCTCGCAATAGGCTCGCTGCGTCTCCTCGATAGTCATGCCGATGGGCATGCGGATGTCGATGTGCAGCTTCTTGCGGGCTGAGTACTCCAGGTGCAACAGGGCTCCATTCCAGATGGTATCGCTGCAGTTCAGCTCCCGTGCCTTCTCTATCGCCTTATCCACATATTCCTTGTCATCCACGTCGATGGTGGTTTGGAAGAGGAAGCTTTCGGGCACGGCGTTCTTCTGCGAACGCCTGTTGTCTCGGAACTGGTAGTAGTGAGCGCAGCGGAAAGGCAGCTGCTTCTTCAGTTCATCGTTACCCCCACGGATGGCAGCTACCAGTTCTGCCATCCAGGGATAAGCGATGGTCTTGTCGTAGACCGAGAGTGGCTGGGAGCTTACGTTCCCCTTATTGCCATTCTTGTACGGATTATATGCTAGAATATGTTCCATCGTTTTTTTTTGAATGTTGAATGATTTCGCAAGTTCAGAAGTTAAAGAAGTTAAAGAAGTTATCACTCCCTACGGTCGTTCGGGAAGTGAAGAGACAATAGTTATTTTGCATAAAACGTAGGACATTTGTCCCTTAACTTCCCTCTAACTTCCCTAACTTCCCTTAACTTCCCCACATGCGAAAGTTCTGTAATTTATAATTTCTCCTTGAATCCGGCTATCAGTTCCTTGTGCTCTACCTTGAGGTAGCGCAGCATGTCCTGCTTGTCCAGGTCACGGCTGAAGGTATAGTTCACCTGCACCGTGCGCTTGGTGGTGCGCACCACGGCATGCTTGGTCTTGAAGATTTCCTCGAAAAGCTTCTCGCCCGTACGTTCATAAGGCTTGAAGTCGAACTCGTCGCCTCCCTTCTCGCCAGAGCATACCATTCTGCCCGGTATCACCTTAGGCTGTTCGCAGATAACCTCGGTATCGTTCCATGGCGCCTTGCGGAAGGCGATGGTGCCGTTTTCCTCACTGATAATGGCTCCGTCCACCTTCTGGGCGTTGAGGAGCTGCTTCTTTGCTGCTTGTTTCATAATTGTAATCACTTGTTTAAAAGATGAATAATGTTAGTTGATTCGCGTACCGTTGATATACAGGCCGTCGGCAGCATAACGGATGTCCATCGGCTTTTTCAGAGGGTCATAACAGACTCTTTTCATCATGACACATTCATGACACCAACATCTGTCCTCGTCCTCCATCACAGGCTGGATAAAATCCTTGACCCACTTGTAAAACAACTTACGCTCAGGATCCTTCGAACAGCCTATCGTCATATCTCTCACCACCTGAGAGTCTACGAATGTCATACTTCTCCAAGCCAATTTACTATTTCGATTTACCTTGTCAGCATTGCCAAAGAATTCACCGAAAAACAAACGAGGTTTAAAATCCTTCGGAACCTGTTTGGTTTCCGCTTCCACGTATATTTCTACCACTTTTCCCTCCGTGTCGGCTAATACTGGGAACAATTTATCTCTGCCGATATCTGTGATGGCAACCAGGTCCTCGATGCAAAAGAACAGTCCTTCGTCGTTTTTTACCACTCTCAATCCGCCAAACTGCGGATGATAAAACACATAAGCGTTTCCTTCCATATTTATATATAATGTTTATGAGTTGGACTGCGAGATATTCGCCAAATTTCAGTTTCAGGAACGGTACCGGATTCCTATAAACAAAAAACGCCCGCAACCAGACTTTACTTGCCTGATTACGGGTGCAAAGATAGGGCAAAAACACCTATGGGAAAAATAGGAAAAATAGGATTAATATTTGTCCCATAAAAAAAATCATCTATGGGCAAAGAAATCAGCCACTTTATCATCCATTTCCTGATTTTTCATGTCCTCACAATGATTGAAGACATTGTAGAACGATTTAATCGTAGCTTCTCTTCGTATATTGCAATCCTCAGTAAGAAATCGATAAATGGCATTGGCACTAACGATATGCTGCGGTGCCAGGATGCCTTTTCTTCTCCAATATCTGATAAACGCAAATATTGCGATATTCAATGGTGAAGACTTGCTCGCACTGGTAGACATAGAATTTAGGCCATTTAGGGTGAGAAATTCTATAAATAAAGAGGCTTGCTCGGCGGTGGTCTCTTCATCTTTTAAAGAAGATGCTTCATCTGTCACAAAAAGGTATTCTTTTTTTCGGCCGATTCTGATACCATTATCCAATGGTTTTCTATTCCTTTGCTCCAGGTATTCATAATAGCCATCCAGAGTGGCGATATAAGCATCAAGCCTAGGAAGTTCAGCTTCAACCAAATGATTGTCTATTCTGTTAAAGGTCTCCAAGTATCGACGTAATACGAGCGCATCATGATAATCTCTTTCCTGCATGGCAACATCTACCAGTAAGTGTGCGTGTATGCTCATATCCATAGGAGGGAACGCCTCAAATTGTAAGTATACTCAATAAACTGGCTGTTGCCATTCAATTGAATGACCACGCAAAAAAGGCCGAATCGCCCATACTTCAGTATCAAGCGCAAGAGCTTGATTATAAATCTCCCCATAATTCGAAATTTATATTAGTTAGAAATTAAGTTCTTTGTCGCTCGTTCCTTAGTAGAGGACGTTAGAATTTGTTTGCGCTAACAATTTTGCTGGTACAAGCAAATGCCAGGAGAACTATAAGGGAATACACCCTTAGGGGACAGTTGGTCTCCGATTTTCATCATATTTTACTTTCTTTTTTTTGGTATTTATTTATAGATTAGAACTAGCCTCAAAATGAGTTCGCTAACACATAGTGAGGTGGAAAAACTCACTTATATATTACTTCATAAAAGCCAGCAAGTCCTTTCCCTTATGCATAAGGTTGAGAACCACTACGGCTTGCATTCCGTAAATTTTCTTATATCTTTCTTTCATCTCATACAGCATGGTAAGCTTGGATTCCCTTTCCCTTACATATTTCTTATAGTTCTCCACCGCCTCTATTTCTTGGTAAAGATAATAGCCGATGATGTAGCAGAATTGCCTGATGGTCTCAAAAGATTTTGAGGTATCTTGCTGTCTTAGTTCTCTAATGGTATCGTAAGAAGGTCCAAACTCCAATTTTATGATTGTGGGGGTTGTGATTTCCTCCACTAGTATGTGGTCAAGGAGTGCTCCCACTTCCTTGACAACCTTGCCTCTCATATAGCCGTCGGCATATGAATTCATGTAACTACGTCCTTTTCCCATAATTTCTTTTTTAAATTTCGGTGTGAAATTACAAAGAAAGAGCGAAATAGAGGCGCGTACTACGATTCCTTAATCCGTAATATGAGTACTATTATTTTTCTGATTTTTAGATTTTTGACAAAAAAGAGGGAAAAGTGAGCATTCTTGTAGCATCACTTCTCCCTGTTACTTTTATGGAATTTTTATGGTAGGTGTAGTGCTCTGCACTGCTAAATCATTTATATATTTAGTAGAAATATTATCAAATTTGATCTCCAAATGGCAATGACTTTATATATTTACTCATATATTCCCAATCAGGGACAAAACCCCTTTCTGAATACAACTTGTCTGCATCAATGTATCGACTCCCATCTAAGTTATATTTAACAGGCAGTTTTATCTTATGACGAATCATATTTTCTTTTGTCCATTTACGCCCATAAGAAAAACGATATTTCTCATATCTCAAGACTGCGACTAAAAAAAGTCCTACATCGGCTGTCAATTTAAAAGCCTTTGGATACAATACATTTACATCATCTGTTGCCCAAAATGGTTCCTGCTGAAAAAAAGCTTCACCAACAGACCCATTATAGTTTATTGTTATAGTATTACCAGGATGCAATGGGCTTTGTGCAATATGATTAGCCACCCCATTATTGGAGTCAATAGCCCCTATATAGTTATAGTCTCCATCTATTTGATCTTCTGCCGTTAATCTTTTTCCTTTTTGAATACGGAAAAGTTTACCTAGCTCAAAATAATCCCATTTAGCAATATCCAATGGAGAAGGTTTTGTTTTGTTAACGGTCTTTACAGGGCAAGTGTTCAACTTATTTATGTAACCCTCCATAAACTTCCAATCTGGAACAAAACCTTCCTTGGAGAAAGTTCTATTTTTGTCTATTATTGCTGTTCCATTATCAGAATATAACACAGGCAAAGATACTGTAAAGTCCTTTTTTATGTGTGAGTTTAGCTCACGTCCAAAAGCATAATACTTCACTTTACTTTCAGCCTTAACCAAGACAGATATAAACATATTCACAGCATGCGTCATTTCAGAAGCAACAGGTTTAAGCACGGCTACATTTTGGGCTGTATAGAATGGCTCTTCCTGTATAAAACATTCTCCCAAACTTCCGCCAAGAGAAACTGTTAGTAAACCAGCTGGATAAGGAGAAACCTCATCCAACCTATCTACTTTTTCATCAATGCCATTATTGTAACTAATTCTAGTTACAAAATTAACCTCTGGGTTTTCAAGAGTCATTTTATTCTTGTCAAACTTATTTCCCATCTCTATATCATATAAGTCTTTTAGGAAAAATGGTTTCCATTCGTCTGTCTTAAGCTCCATATAAAATTCCTTCTTTTACCAAATATGCTAAATAATTGTTCACAACACTCTGAAAATCTGCTGCTGTCAACTTTGAATAATCGGTATTCATATATGCTTCACACAACCATTCAGAATTACCATCGACGATAGCCATTGCGGACATACCATCAACAACTTCTTTGTTTTTGTACAGAGATAGCCATTGATTTTCAATTTCTTTCCATATTGACTTTCCGTTGGAGTCAAATTGCTCAATTCGGCCTAAATTTTTCTTCTTTTTAAATCCATCCTCTCGATAATATCCAAAAAATGTTTTATCTACGGTGCCATCTGCATTTACATGTGGGCGACCAAGAGTAAACACCATACAACATGCAGAAACCGAAGCCCCTGGATAGAAAATCTCTGCTGGCAAAGAAAAAACTGCATCCAAATGGTTATTCTTCAATATTTCTGTTTTACATTGCTTAAGAACCATATTGTTACCTATTGCAGCACTAACTGGTAATAAAACGGCCATCTTTACCTCTTTTCTAGGCTTGTTACACTCTTCATTTTGTTCATTCATGTCCTTAATTACGTCTGCAATAAACTGGACAAAACAAAATCCTTTAGTAGCATCTTCTTTTCCGTCACTCTGTTTTGAACTCCATGACTTCTTGTATTTATCAGGAATATCCTTTGGCTTTGCATTATAGGGCGGATTCATAAGTACAATATCAGGATTTGCTTTTTTTATAAACTCCTCGCTTTTAAACAAATCCCCCAACAAAATATTACTATTACCATCACCATGAATAAGCATATTTGTTGTTGACAATCCAAAAGCCTTTTCCTCATATTCAATTCCAAATATATGACCATCCTTAACTTTTTTTATAAGTTTTTTCGCTTCTTCTTCTGTCGTATTTCTTCTACAATCAGCAAATTCCTTTACCATTGCCTGCACAAGGAAGGATCCACTTCCACAAGTACCATCAAATACAACCTTTGTCTTATCCACGTCAACGACTCTACACATAAAATCAGTGATATGATCAGGCGTAAAAGCCTGATTCTTGTCTGCCCGACCAGTATATTTGTTAAACGCAATAAAAAACATATTCAAAATATCCTGCCCCTCAGAACTATCTGCATTGATATATCTATAAATACCAACCATTATTTTTTCGAGAATTTCTGTCCAATTCTCAACCGTCAAATTTTTAACCTTTTGACTTTCGAGAACATTTTTTCTTAACAGCTCAATTTTCTTTTCCTTATTTTCTGAATCATCCAGCTTTCGGTCGAGCGCACCTTTTATGGCTCCTATAATTCCATCAGAGCCAATTAACTTCCAATTTTCTTTAAGGCTATTTATGAGTTCATCATCTATCGCTGTCTTTCCTTTTTCCATTATATCCTTTATAAAAATAAGAGTTGTCCCTACAAATTGGCTTCTCAATGCTTCGGGAATATCGTATTTATGCAACATTTCATTAAGGTTATACGTATTTTTCAATACAGTCTCCCTATCATTTTGATAAGGTGTATTAAAAATTTTCACATAATGCCCCATTGAATCAAGCACAGTTTCAGAATGAAGTAAGTTCTGATCATTTACCTCATTCTTCCACACTTTAATAACATCATTTGACGTATTAGCCAAAATGGCGATTATTTTGTTAGTTGGGTGCAACACTTTCTCCTCGTTTACATATTCAGCCAATTGCTGCTCGTCAGCCTTAACAAATGATTGTTTTGTCTCTATAAGTACCACAACGTCATCAGATTTTAAACGAATGTCAAGTTTATAGTGCTGAAAATCATAACCTAAACACTGATGAAGTCTCTCGATACTACCAGCTTCCTTTACATAGCTAAATTCTCCACCTTCTATATTTGCTGTATGGAATTGGTTTCCTACAACATTTATCATTTCATTTCTAGTCATAAAGCATATTAATTATCAATTTAAACTCCTCTGAATTAACTTACAACAAACTGTTCTGAAGAATTTATTTTATGAATTTAAAGTTAGTGTAAACACATTCCCCCCTGGCATATCCTCCAAGGTGATCACCCACTCTATCTTGCCATTCTCTGGGTCGACATCAATAGCATACGCCGTGCCTTCCTGCTGTCCGTCGAAGCGCACGTCGAAGCGCCAGAGACCGTTCTTCAAAATCTGGTCTCTGGTAATCTTGATGGTTGAAATCTTGGAGATATCTATGTCGAGGCGCTTGGCTATCTCCTGATAGCTAAGCACCCATCGGGTCTTACCATTAGAAATGTATTCATAGGCGATGCCATCCTTGGTGAAGCCGATACCCTCAGCATCGGTAATGGCATAATAACTGGGAGCCTCGCTGTCAGCAGGTGGACTGACAACCAGGTCGGTATCGGAGCTTATATCATCCTTGCTGCAACTGGCAAGGGCAAGCGTAAAAAATGCGGCTACAAGAGCCAACTTCCCCAAAATGGGGGGGGTAAATCTACTGATAATCATAATGTTATCGTTTTACTATTATTGATGTGGCTATATACCACCCCACAAAGTTACGATTTCTTTTTGAAACTTGCAAGGATTTCGGGAGAAAGTTTTGAAAAAAGTTATTTTTGGACGTTACATCTTCCACGCATGAGCCGCCACAGAAATAATCGCTCATCAGCGAACGGACTATCTCGCTGAACTGATATCCGATGATACTGCTGCATCTCTGACCAAGTGTCTGGTCGATAATAGGTGAAAGCATGGAGTCAAATTGCTCCATGATTGAAAAAAATCCTCCAAAAGGTGTGAGTTTTTCGGATTTTATTTGTACCTTTGCAGCGCCTTGTTACGATTTTCGCTTGTTTTCTAATTGCAACACTAAGATAAGTGAAAAATCTGACACGGCAAAATCCTAGGCAACTTATTGTTGCTCAGGAACTTATAAATAAAGTTAAATTATAGTGTTGCGGAATTAAGGTTTTAATTGCAATTTTATGGTCACTTATTTTGATGCATGTGAGATTCTTGAAATGCTGTCTGAAGCATCTGTAAAGGTGTTTCTGGACGGCGGTTGGGGTGTCGATGCACTTATAGGCAGAGAAACAAGAATACATAACGACATCGATCTGTTCGTAGAGAAGAAAGACTATGGTAAGGCCATATCCGTGATTACCTGGAAGGGATCCAGAGAAGTTGTAATGGACTATACGACCGATAGCCATACTGTCTGGAAAGATGACAACGGAAGAATAATCGATCTGCATTGTTTCGAATATGTCGAAGATGGAATTCTATATGACGGATACACTTTCCCAAGCGAAACTTTCTCAGGTAAAGGAAATATCGGGAATATTGAGGTAACATGCATAAACCCGGAGGCACAGGTACAGTTCCATCTTGGATATGAATACGATGAAAATGATGTCCACGACGTCCTGTTATTATGCAGAACTTTCAATCTTGAGATACCGGAGCAATATAAAACTCACATCTGATTCAATATGCTATGATTACTGATAGTTATGATATTGAAACTGAACCAATGATCAATCTGTTTGATTTCTACGGCAGACGTGGAGATTTTGCAGATATATGCCTGATAATATTCTCGAAGGAGATTCATCGGCATTTACTTGATTCCTACGAATCTGAAATTATTGCAACTATGCCGGCTTGCAATGGCGATACGCATATCTATAAAACAACTTATAAAGGAGTTACGATAACTTTCTACCTGTCAGGAATAGGTTCAGCAGTAGCATCCTCTCAATGTCATCTTGCAAGCTGGCTAACTGGAGCATCAAAGTTCATTATGTTCGGTTCCTGTGGCAGTCTTGACCGTACAACCACACAAGGTAGATTTATCATACCGACACAAAGTTACAGAGGGGACGGGTGTTCATATTATTTTGCAGCACCATCCGACTATATTGATATAGCCGCAAGCAAGGAACTTTCCATAATTTTCGACAAATTATCTGTACCATATATTACAGGTAAAATATGGACGACAGATTCGATGATCAGAGAAACAAAAGGACTTGTACGCAAACGTATGGAAGAAGGGTGCATCGCTGTAGAAATGGAATTGGCTGGAGGTCAATCTGTGTGCGACTTCTACAATTTGAAGTTGTATGCTTTTTTTGAAGCAGGTGACATTTTGGATACAAATGGATATGAAGCCAAAGGCTTGAACAATGCCAACCATAGTTTAAACAAACTTTATATTGCTTTAGAAACGGCAACCTACATCTGAAGTATATCAGAATTGTAAATTCCCATTTAGCGGACTATATAAAAAGTATTCCATAACCATCTATACGTGGTTTACGGAATGCTTACTTTATAACCTAAAATCCGCAACTATCATCCAATACACGATTAAGGGTAGATTTATGAGTCGTTAGTAGCAGCTTTCAGTAAAAAGCAACAGCACAACATCAATATGTAGCCACCATCCCCTTACCCCACGATGCGACTTGAGGTAATACGCAGATTCTAACAGGAAAGAAAGGATTCTTATCCGAATTCTGTTTTGAAGGGTTTTGCATAAGCGCGGTTCTCTGTGTAGATATTCAGCACGTATTGCCTTGCAGTCATGATCCACTTGGCAGGTACGGAGATGAATCTGAAGACAAAAGCCTTTATGCGACTCGTTTTCTTGAGCCCAAAAGCCTTGGTGTCAAGCCTGCTCATGATGGTCTTGTAGAAATTGTGTATCAATGCAGTAAGCAGAAGAAAGACAGTATTCTCCGCCATGAATGACTTGGGGAGCCTGCTTCAACCGAATCCGTTGTTCATGTCGTCAAAGATACGTTCCTTGCCGCCACGCAGATTGTAGAATTCAACAATGTCCCTTGTCGATGACTTGTAATCGTTGGTCAGAATACAACGGTAAGTGTATTCGCCTTCCCACAGGTCAAGGTCGCCACTGTTGCGTCTTTGTCTCTGGATGACAAGACGATAGCACTTGCCTTCCCATTTCTCAACGAGAATGGAATTGAGTTCGAACTGGATGCCGTTAATCTCCTCCGTCTTCCATCCTCTCAGAGCAAAGATGTCATTGTAGAGCGAACTGCATCGGTTGGCACGGATGTAGAAATGTTTGCAATGCTTCTCTATCTCACTGACGATTTCCTTCGAGCAGGAACCGCAGTCTGCCCTGAAGCGATTTACACGGATGTTCTGGGATTCCAGAAGAGCGAAGAATCTCTTATGGGTGTCTGCCTGATGAAAACGCACATTCGTGTTACCATCGCTGTTCTCGATATAGACTATCTTGTCACCGATAACATATACGCCAGGCCTGTAGCCGAGGAACTTTTTGTAGGTCGGTTTTGCATCATACTTCTCCGTTTCAAGAAACTGATGGTCAAAGTCAACATCGTATTCCTCAATTTCCTTCAACTCGCCTGTAGAAACCAAAGCGTTTATAAGCAATGTGTTGAGTTTGTCTGCAGTATTGAAATCATAGGTCTTGCCTTGGTCGGAAGTATAGGAGATGTTTTCCTGTGTCAGTTCCTTGATGGCTCTGAGGATGGTATCAGAGCTGCATGTACGAAGGGTAGGATGATACGAGAGATGGCGCATCAGTTGTGACGTTACGTCTTCCACGCATGAGCCGCCACAGAAATAAACGCTCATCAGCGAACGGACTATCTCGCTGAACTGATATCCGATGATACTGCGGCATCTCTGACCCAGTGTTGAGTCGATAACGGGTGAAAGCATGGAGTCAAATTTCTCCATGATTGAAAAAATTCCTCCAAAAGGTGTGAGTTTTTCGAATTTTATTTGTACCTTTGCAGCGCCTTGTTACGATTTTCGCTTGTTTTCTAATTG
>ENA-ORSG01000830-ORSG01000830.1-human-gut-metagenome-genome-assembly--contig:-NODE-830-length-24269-cov-12.969935_pt1 | contig 24269 bp, 21 predicted proteins | sample MGYA00242189_ERZ509156 | MGnify/ENA primary metagenome ERZ509156 (study PRJEB26280, sample SAMEA2338666) | human gut metagenome | biome: human gut; feature: human-associated habitat; material: faeces...
GGAAATTATAACATTTCCACTCAAGGGGAGGCTTCCCTCTTTTATTGTGTCTGGAAAAATTCCCCTACCGAGCAAAATTTTACACTAAGGCCTGCGAAGACGATAAGATAATGACCATTGCCAAAAGATATGTTGAAAGGTGCATTACCTCCCGTAGTCATAATGTTTGTGCTTGATGTATGCATTGATAAAAAGATTAGCCGCGAAGCTTTTTCAGCGCCTTTATAGTGCCTGCCGGCAGTACTGCCTTTAATGTTTTCTTGATGTCTTTTTTCATTTTGTTCTTCCACCCATAATCAGTAGTGTAGTGGGTAAGGATATAATTGAAAGGTTTACGCTGGAAGTCACACCAGAATTGTTCCCTGGTTATTGGTTTTTCAAATGGTTTTTTCAGAGGTTCTTGAAGGCAGTCTTGAATCCTTGCTTCCCTATAATTTAACTGCTTCTTGACCAAACTAAACAGTTTTTGTCCTTTATCTGTATTAATCAGGGTTAAAGAAATCCCTTTATTATCATCAAAATCAGCTGCCCAATTTTCAATTCCCCAACAATCGCCTGTCGTGATATCAGTTATATGAACCGTATGTTTATATGGACACTGAAAGCACGATGGTCTAAGGATATTATGAGAATAAAACATCTCTCTAAAGCAAATACTGTCGTGCTCTTTCCCATTAATTTTTAAGGATTCTGTGTGGCTATGCCAACCGAATTTATTTTTATTTCTAAAGTTAATTCCTTCTAATTTTCCCTTGTACTTTTCTGTCATAAATTCCCGAAAGGCCTGATACACTTTGGGTGATGGAACGCCATAGCAGATGATATCTACCAAAAAAAGTTTTCCTGTATTGACCCTTTTCATTTCCAGAAGACTTTTTAAACCGGCACACTGACAGTGGGTACCTGAGAAGAGTACATACTTCCCAGCTCGCAGATCAGTAATTACCTTTTCAAAATTGTTTTCCATACGGCTCTGCACATATTTGCTTCCCCGCATGGCGTCCCTTTCTTCCTTCGTGACAGCCCTTTTGTGGACCACATCCCAGTTGGAATCAAAACCTGCTCCATATACTACGCCGCCCATGTCAAGAACCGCCTCGGAAAGTGCAGCAAACATTCCACCGGATTGGCTGGCAGCCCGCTCTTTGTCTGATTTCATCTTTACCGCATATGCCTCAGGCTGCTTCATGGACTGCCAGTCATGACTTTTGACAAAATCACAGGTTTTCCGGCACATATTGCAATGAATACATTTTTCCTCATCGATGAATGGATAGAGGAACCCTTCTTCATCGGGAACCATAGTGATCGCTTTTACAGGACAGATATTCATACAGGCTGTACAGCCACAACAATCTTCTTTTTTATTATGAACATACATATTAATGACTCCTTTTCACCATGTGAATCAGCCTTGCCAAAGTGCTGCAGGCAAGATGCCGAAATAAAATAGCATTAATACTGACAGCGGCAATACCACACAAAATACATATGAAAGCAGAAAAAATAACCCACCGCAGATAATTCCCCATTTCTGGAAAAGGAAGGAGGCTGCTGGTCCAGAAAGCAAAGATGAGAAGCAGTGTATTGACTGTCCAAAGCTTTACTGTGTGGCCAATGGGCATATGAGTCAGGTGACGGGGTGCAAAGAAAAGAAACTCGATATCCCGGTAAACATTGGATAGGATAGATGCCATTACGATACCATTCAACCCAAACGGCAGAGCAAGCGCAATGCCGCCAATGAGCTCTATTGCACCCTGAATGGTTGTAGGAAGGCGGGTTTCCCTGTATTTTCCCGCTGAAATTACGAGCATGCCGAAGGGATTCTTGATATTGTAGGCAAACCCGTTCCAAGCCATAAGAAAAGCAAACAAAGGATAGTAATAACTTATATCACTTCCCTTGGTATAAAGAGAAATAAAAGGCTGGAACGAGAAAAACATGGTGCTATAAATCACAGTTATAGTAATTGTATAGATAAATTCAAACTCGCTAAAAGCTTTCTTAAAGGGCTCTCTCTCCCCACGGGCAATAAGGTCCCCAAAGCCTGAGGTCAGGCCGGTCATGAAAATACCCAACAAGGAATTCAGCCCTAAGATGACAAGGTTGAAAATAGCGTAAATACTTACATCTAGCAGCGAAAGCAGAAATGTGGCAATTAAAATAGGAGCCCCCTGGTGGATGGCACCGAGAATCTGTAGATACAATGCATCCCATCGCTGATTCATGGCTTCATTATTAGGAGGTACTGTAAAATCAAGGAAATTATAGTGATCCCTGCAGTATTTCCACAGAAGATAAGTCCGAGCAAAAATAGCAGTCACAGCCGCTGCACGGACAATCACAATAGAGAAACCTGCGTAAGCCAGGGAGGCAATAATGATAATATTCAAGACAATCTGAATTATAGAGGCCAGAGAAATGACCCAGGTTTTCTGGTCTGCCGTAAGGAGAGCTCTGTACTTAGCCAGGGTATAAAATTCAAGAACACCATTAATGCCAAGAATCAAGAAGAGAAAAAAAAGTTCTTCATAGTCAAGAGTTGTGGTCTGAACAAAAAAAGGATACAGCGCAGCACACAAAACCACCATGCAGCTAAAAATATGACCAGTTTTGTAATAAAGATTCTTCGCCGCAGTAAGAATACGGTTGATTCCATAGATATCATGATCAGCTATAGGTTTATACAGGGAAAAAACTGTAGCTCCGGAGAGTCCTGCTTCCAAAAGAGTCAGATAGGAAATAAGTTGGGTAATGGATGTGACGATACCATTGATTTCCGAGCCATAGAACATGAGCATGATTTTAGGAATAATAAATCCGCTTATCATGGCTACAACCTGCATGAGCCCCGTAGCAAGCGTATTTTTTATGAATTTAGCTGTTCTATCCATTGTAAAATGTTAGTCCCCGATAATTTTCTTCAAGTGGGCAATGGATTTCTCACGAGCCTCTTCCATCCGCCTATCTGACTTATCCCAGTCAATGTCCTTCATAGGCTTCCCAATCACCCGGTCATCAATACCGGCAATAGAGAAAAGATTGGAAATGCGGGATCCTACTTTTTCCGGCATTGAAATATACATAGGTTTGTGGAAAATAACGGAGAAAGCAGTAGCGTGAAAGGAATCTGTCACCACGCAGGAAGCATTGGCTATAAAAGAAACAAAATCATCGGGACCGGCTTCATAGACTACATGACCAATCTGATATTCACCATGCCTAAGCGACCTACTATAGCGAAGATTGATAATATCCAGTCCTTTTTCTTCTGCCAGCCTGGACGCCGTGCGATAGACTTCATTTGCATGACCACTACCAACAGTATAAATAAAAAGATAGGGCTTGCTGACGTTCGCTTTTTCAACCAAAGGAAGCCAGCCTTCTTTTCCAAGAAGAAATACCGGATCCAAATCTACAGTAATTGGTGCAGTCTTTTCAGTAATAACCTGAATCAATTTCTTTCCCGCTTCTTCACGAGTCGAAATACAGCCCATATTTTCAAGCAGGTTTGCTATGGGAAGCAGAGAAGATTCTGGCCATACAGACACACCAAAACTTGCCGCATAGGATCGACGCTTACTCTTATCTTTGACAAAGTCCAGGAAGTAAGCAGATTCTGAACCGGTAATCAGAGGATTCCAAACTTGGTCACTGCCAACAACATAAACATCGTAACTATCCGATACAGAAGAAAGTTTATCTTTGGTCAAAGGTCTGGAAAAGTGCATTGTTTTCCGGGTAAAAGTATCAAAGCGATGGTTGCGTCCAACTTTTATAGAGACATTTAGGAAATCACCTATCAATGCACGCGGATGAAAAAGATGATTTATCAGAAAAGGCTTGTAGCCATCAAAAACCTGGGGACATATAAAATCAATCACTTCAGCATCATAACCAAGGTCACGGATTTTCCGCTGCAGTGCATACATCTGCAATGCAGCCCCATAATTGGACGCTCTCTGGAAAGTAAGGATACCGACTTTTTTCATAGACTACCTCATAAATAGCAGAGGACTGTAATACTCTACTGCTCAATTAATTAATAATACATGAAAAATGGATGAATGGATCAAGCTTTATATTAACTTAACTCACACTTCTACTTTTATTCATCATTTCTTGCTTTTGAAGACTTTCGAAAATGAAAAGGCAGTGTGAAATTTACGTCATTAGCGGTAAGCAGGAGAAAGGAAACCGCCATTGCTGTCCAATAGCAAAAGGTAATATTCATACCATCACCCAGCCCAGTTGACATGATACCAATAAAAGAAAGACTACAGAAAAGAAAAGGAGCTATCCTTTCATGGCGTTTGACAAGTACTTTTGCATAAGCCAGAAGCAGCACAAGAGAAGGCAGTAGATAAAGACCAAGTCCCAGAAAGCCTGTTTCCGCAAACCGAAGTGTAAAATCACCCAGATTCGCAAATCCGGCACGAAGCAGTCCTCTCTTATCAATGTTTTTATTCCACTTCTGGATTTCTCCTCCCGGATCCCTGTCAAGTTTTTCGCGAAGATATCCCTGCCGAAGGCTGGTTCCCACGCCGAAAAGCGGATGTTCAAGGCCGATGCGTATATGTGTTTTCTGCACTGTAAATCTGGAATGATTGCTCCCTGCATGAGCATTTTTCTTATCTGTACTGGAAAGAGACTTCAAAATTTTATCAATATAAGTCTGCGCATTGACACCTGCAGTACCTTTACCAACCTGAGCTTTCGGCTGAACTTTCTGCTCCTTTACAGTCATACTTTCTTTAACCGATTGTGCTTCCTTTTGCTTATTCATATTATTCGTATGGCTTTTTTTCTGCATATTTTGCCATTTTGTAGCAAGCGGCGTCCACTCTCCAATCTGGCTGGGTATCTGCCCAAACCGCATGAATTCCATAGAACCGGCAAAGCTTATGACAACGCCCAAACAGAGTGCTGCCAATAGGAACAAAAGTCGTTTCTGCATATGATAGAAACATAGTACTGCAAAGATAGCAAACACGGCGCAATTGACAGCCAAAGCTGTTCTTGACTGGGTCAGGAAGATTTCAAAACTCAGCACAGTAAAAAGTATCAATAGTGCAGCTTGCTTCCACTTCGCAGTCTGCCTGAAAATATTCCACCACAACAGAGGAAATGCAAATGCCATATATATTCCGAAATAGGAAGGCTCCAAAAAAATCGACCTGTTTTGAGCATCCCAAAATAAATGAGTATGAAACTGGTAGTAATCAAATTTGGCAGCCACGTCTCCATGGAAAAGAGGGATTGTTAGTGTAATGAAGTTCTGAGCCCACATCTGACCATTTTGGTAACATACATCCACAAGTCCGTAAGACGCTACAATCACAAGATCTACGGTTGTCACCTTGAGCAGGATATCAATAGCACGCTGTGCACGGTCATGATACCAGCAGAAAATCATATAGGCTGCGCCAAAGGTATAAAATGCTTCGAACAACACCCCTTTGACAGGCCGGGCAAACATCCAAATTTCGAGTAATGCTTTCTCTGCCACCGGAATACCTATGCCATGAAGGAGCGCCAGTACCTTCGGAAGTTTCTCTATCTGGTCTGCCGGCCCATTTAAAATTTGATCATAATAAGGATAATTAAAAAGTCCCCAGGCCAGTGAAATAAGAAGTACTGCCAAGTAAGCAAAAATAAACTTCCTGAAAACATCCCACTTACAAACAACATTCTTGTATTTCCACTGACAGTATGCGGTATAGATAAAACCGATAAGGAGTGGATATACCACCAGATCCTGCCCGAACGGCCCACCTAAAAACGTCTGCCAAAACGCGCGGGGTATATACTTGAATGGTAATGAAAATACAAGAAATGCAAACAGAATGTCAATAAATTTACGATTCATAATCTTCCCTCTCTTAAAGCATATGGCAGATATATCAACACATTGATAAGATGAAATTGATTTTATATTTTCACATTTATGTTTACTTGTCTTGCATTATAGAAGATATAGTCAGGACATCGGTGCTAAAAATCATAAAAGTCTCATTATCATGCCATTCTGCTAACGGTTTCCCTACAATCTAATTTATGATTTTCGTTTTTCCTCTTCAGTTCCCCTTATGCCTTCCTGTGTCCAGATGCTTTCCTATATAACCGATATAAATCAATCTTTGCTGATATTCCACCTTGAAATACAGTCTATACGATTTGTCTAAATTTGTATGAAGTAAGCATGCAACTTCATTTCCTGCAAACGATTTGGTTCTTGATTCCATTTTATTTTTATCATTCCTTACACTTCCCGATTCATCACGAGCATCAGGCAGAACATTACGCAAATCATTAAAAGATAAGCTGTTTATAGTATCAATAAATAGAAAATTATTCAAAATGCATAATTTGTTAATAATTGCACTAATATACTTCTTTTCTATTTCCAGTTTTTGAAACTCATCTGAAAAAACCAATCGTTCCCAATATTTATGCTCTTTTGCTTTGCTCTTAAGATGATCCAGCGATACTATATGAGATTGACAATGATCCGCACCTCGATAAAACAAGTCATATGATTTGAATTGTTCCTCATTAGTAAAATTGAAGACCTTTCTTGCTATGGTATCATGTTTAGAAGTAATTGTAACAAGGGGAGCTTTATCAATATTTGGAAAAGCAAAGGAAATAGCAGGAGCATCCAGATGATATGCTGCGCTTAAACCTTTCGCAGATTCATCATGATACCAAAAGATTTCTTCATCTTTCTCCATGTACGGACTTTTATCGTTTATTCTAAAAAAAAGCGAATAGATATCATGGTAATCCTTTGTATTTGCCATGTTTGCAAACTGCTTATATTCGCTTAAGAGTCTTTGCATCAGTCCATTTTCACTCCTAAGTTCTGGCGTGGTATTGTTGTTGCTTTCTTTAGCCTGATTCAGAATTTTCAGAAAATAACCTAAGGCTTTTCCCCAGCCAGAACAGTCAAGAGTTTTCACAGACTTAGCGTTCAAGCATATTTCATTAAAGCAGAAAATCATGATGCACCTTCCTAGTCAGATTAATTTAAAAAGATTATCTTCCCATTCTGACATAAAATCCTGTGGCCATTCACTCAATTTTCCTTCATTATCTGCATGAATTTCCGTAATTACCGGATCCGAGACGTCCTTTGAGGGTTCAGAAAAAAAGTTAATCAGCAGCTTATGTGAATCCAGTCTTTTTTCTTTAATTGCTACCCTTATGCCATTGATGATGTGATCGCTGTGAGTTTCTAAGATAACCTGTGCACCATTTTGCACAGCTCTGGCAATCAATTCACCAACCATGGACTGTGCTTTCGGATGCAGATGAGCTTCAGGATTTTCAAGAATCACCAGACCGCCGCGGCTAACGTTGAGAAGAGCCAGTACTATAGGAAATGTATATGTCAAACCAAAACCGACATTTGCAGAGCGTCTGTCTTTAGCACCATTTTTCTGAGCATAACTCAAGAGTGCAGCATCCATATCACGTTCTACCTTTGCATGAATCTGATACCCCGGTGATATATACCCCATCCATTTAGTGACCTGAAACCCAATAGTTTTCGTTTCACCAGAATCTGCCATTCCTGTAAGAGGCATTTTTTGGCGACTCATATGGTAAAAATAAAAAGCCGCATATTCACCTTTGCTGCCAATATTATGGTTCATTTCTACACTTTCATCCGGCACTTCAAAGCGGCTGCGAGGCCCCAGCCTATCTGCTGAAATAAAAGAGAAGTCAATATATTGAGAACTATTTTTTGCAAATAATGCGGATCTTAAAAATATTTCCACATCTCCCTTTCTTTGGGGCATATAGATCGGTTGTAATATACTGGACGGCTCGCTCTTTTCATTTACTTTTGTAGACCAGGCTCCATCGAACATTCTCTCTTTATCAGATGTATCAGTATCATATAATTTTATTCTAATTTCGCTATTATCGCTAAAATCACATAATACATCTATATCTGTTCCCAAATGCATATATTGATTATTAAGCCGCAAGTTGAATGCAGGAATTTCCAGATTTTCTGATCTCTTTTGAGATTCTCTTAAAAGCAGCATAGATTCAATCACCGTAGATTTTCCGACACTGTTAATTCCAGCAAGAACCGTCAAAGGAGCAATTTTTATATCGCATGATTTAAAGCACTTAAAATTTGTCAAAGAAAGCCGAGTAATCATTGTAAACACTCCTTTATCAGTTGATCTACCAGAGAAAAACGCATCGTCACCGATTCTTTATGTCCGGTCCCCTGGGAAACAGCATTAATAAATTTCTCATTTTTTAAAAGTTCATCATATTTTTGTGTAAAGACAGAGCTGTCTTTAACCTTTGTAAAGTCATTATCATTCATTTGGCTGAGCTGTACAGACCAGACATCAAACATTGCTTTATTTATCCGATTTGTACCATTCCCTGATTCTGTTAAAGGTATACGCTTAAATGCTTTACCTCCAAAAAGACTACGGGCCCTCCACATAGCTTTATTGAAATCATAACAGATACGCTCCAAATACGCTTGATTCTCATTACGCAGATGGCTCATAACGCTTTCCAGAAAATCATCCATTCGTTCACGATAATTTTCCGGTTTCAGGATATAAAAAGCAACAAATCTTGTCACCAATTCCTGATCAAGCATACGCTTCGAATTAATATGGAAATATTGAAAGGAATGAAGATTAGCCAGTTTTTCTATAAAATTTGACGGAATCCCATGAAAAATAGCATGACGTATTTCTTGTGCATTTAAATAAAATCCACCGGTGTTAATTCTTTTGAAAATGGTAAATTTGACTTCGTCCGGAGTTCCTGGCTGGATAACATTTGCAATAATCTGCGTTTCTTCCAGTCTACGCATCATATTTCTAGGCAGCTCAGAGAATTTCAAGCCAGTGAACTCGTCAAAATACTCCAAATTTGTCAGCTTTAATGACTGATCTATAATGAAGGCTTTCATGGCATTTAAACGCTGCAGCCCGTCTACAACCAGCCAACACTCATCATCAGAACCATCAAAGTAAAACGTAGGCAGGGGGATACGCAAAAGCATTGATTCAATAAGCCTGCTCTGTCTAGTCTTATCCCATAACTCCCCATTTCTTTGAAAACTGGTATTCAAATCAATTTCCGGTGGGTCAGAGCTCATCCTCTGTACCAGGTTATATATGGTAGGCTGAATAACACTGATATTAATCTTAGCCGGGTCAAACTTGTTTAAATAAATTCCATCCGGACTACCGTCAGAGGCGTCACTATCATCCTCAGCATTAACCAGCGACTTATTTGTGGTCTCTTCCTGCGAGTTCAAGAACTGGTCCAAATCATTTTGCGATTCAAATGCCATAAGTCTCACCTTCCCTGCCATTTATAAAAAACTAAAATAACAAATCCATATTATCCACAATGTTGTGATCTTTCTCCAGCCAAAGCTTTCACTACTTCAATGCCTTATCTCTGATTTTCTTCAAGAAATAGGCAGCACCTTTCTTTTTCCACACTGTTTTCAGCCAGCTCTTATCCACATGTGCCAAGAGCTTCCTTTTCTCAGCGAGTCCGGCTCCTTTCCAGAGCTCATTAAATTCCTCCTTATATAATACAGCAGGAAGTTCTTTAAAGGGAGATAGAAAAGACAGGTTGTCCTGAGGAATTCCATCAACTTCTTTTATCGGAACGCCGGCATAGAATGTTTCAAAGGGACCAAAGGATGTATTCTCAATGACAAAATCAGGATTATAGAATTTCCGATAATTAAAACCCAAAAGCTTATCCAGTATATTATCTGTCTGCGCATTCCATGGATAGGTTTCTCCCCAGCGGTGGGATTGAATGCGGGAAGCGATAGCACCAATATCAGATGACAGGCAGGGGATGCGAAGACGTATGGGAATAGACAGCGTATAGCTGTAAGTTTCAGGCCAAACACCGGGAAACCAGAAATAATTGATTTGATGACTTGAAATCATGCTATAAACTTCCTGCTCTTTATATGGACCAAGTATGGTAATATATCTTTTCTCATCTGCCGTGAGCTGAACATCAGATAAGGTTCCAAACAGAGTAAAGTGTATAGGACTTTTCTTCTGTGCTGCCTTGGATAACACTTCTTTGATAACCTCTGCCCCCTTAGCCTTAGAAAGACCACCAATAAGGCCCACCTGAATGTCCGTCGATTCCACTGAAATCAGCTCAGGATTTTCCCTCATTTGAATAGAAGAAAGTGGAAAATATTTTTTGATTCGCCGTGCCATATCTTGACTGGGAACAATAATTAATGATGCTTCCTGTAAAAATGAACGCCAATGTTCCCGCCATTCTCTTATATCTTTGACTTGCTTTTTCAAGGTTGCAGAATAAAATCCCCTATATGCCAGACATTCATTGCATGACTTTTCTCCTTTTTCTTCACAGTAAATATCGTTTTCATTTGTTAATTTAATAAAAGGACAAGCAAAATAATAATCGTGGAGGGTCACCACAAGGGGTACATGTAACTCTTTATGAATGCTCAGCATATAAGATTCGGCGTCCAGAAGATGTTCTACATGAATCAATTCTACATGGCATTTCTTTAAAAGCTTTAGAAGCCTTTTTCCATCATTATCAAAAAAACGAACAGTTTTAGATTCATTTCCATCTTCAAAAAAGGAAACTTTAATAAGTCTGTCAATCGCATAAACAAACAGAACACGCACTCTCTGGCGGCTCCATTCCGCTGCCATTTCATAAGCATGGCGCGGCGTACCACCACCATGTACATTTGTCATAATGATCGCTATTACAGTTTTCATCAGCTGGCTCCATCACCTGTCATAAGATTCGGAGCCCCGCAGTCAGCTATGAATCATCAGCCCATGCTTTGCTTCCGCTTATGACGATAGTATACATATATCGGATACAAGAAGCCATTGTTATAGCATGATTTCACAAGCCTGCGTTTCCACGTAGCAGCAAATTCTATAGAGCCTGCTGCCTCCCTGACGTCCTTCACTCTTTCGCAGAAGGAATGATACGTATTATCTTCTCCTTTAATCGCACAAAAAGTACTCAAAGCTGAAGCAATCGCATCACTTATCACTTCGTCACTCCGCTGAATCTGCCTGGATAAAAGAAATGCCTTTTCTTTTTTTATTTTCTCTATCTCAGATATAAAGGATTTTCTGGTTTTCTCAAAACTGAGATGAACAACTGATTGATCAGGTTCATAATCACAGGTATATGTGGAGTCAGAGGCTATGCCATAATGTTCCAAATAGCTATAGTATTCGATATTAAAAACTCGATCTTCGCTGTAGTTCAAATCTTCATGAAATTGAAGATGCTTTTCTTGAATCAGTTGGCAGCAATACAGCTTCCCCCATACCCCCCCATAAATTTTTGGAGAGCGTAATAATCATGGATAATAGACCCATCTGCTCCATAGTTATTCATATCAAATCTTTCCTTCTTTCCTTCTGTTTTCATCACAAGAGATCCGACCACAAAAGCCAGTTCTTCATTTTCTGCTTTTTTAACTAGGTTCTCTAAATAAGACTGATTAATGTAGTCATCACTGTCAACAAAAACAAGGTATTTACCAGATGCGTGTCTGATTCCCTCATTTCGGCTATAACTGACACCATGATTTTCGTTGTGAAAAACCATGACCCGGGAATCCTTTTTCTCATATGAATCGCACATGGCGCTAGTCCTGTCATGACTGCCATCATCTACCACAATCAACTCCAGACTCTTATAACTTTGTGCGAGAATAGAATTCAAACATCTTTCTATCGTCTTCTCCCTATTAAATACCGGAACAATGACGCTTACCAGTTTATCCATTCCTTAGAATCTCCTGCAATACCTTTGTCCTTACCTCAAAACTTAAACGTATCCTTCAGCCCCAGCCATTTCTGATCCTTATCACTGAGGTTCAACGGCGTGCCATCTTCCAGGGTATATCCTTCTGCCAACGGTGTTCTTTTATATTCGCCTTTCACCTCAGGCCACCGGATGCCGATTTCCGGATCATTCCAGGCCACACCGCCTTCGTCATTGGGATGCCAGAAGTCGTTCACCTTGTAGCAGAATTCTGCCACATCGGAAAGAACCAGGAAGCCATGGGCAAAGCCTTCGGGAATGAGGAACTGTTTTTTATTTTCTTCTGTCAGCTCTACACCATACCACTTGCCATAGGTTGGGGAGTCGGCCCGCAGATCCACGGCCACATCGAAAACACTGCCACGCACGGCCCTTACCAGTTTGCACTGGGGATAATGCTTCTGGAAATGGAGACCACGAAGGACACCTTTGGTACTCATGCTCTGGTTATCCTGGACAAAGTCGATATGAAATCCGGCTTCTTCCATGTCCTTCTGATTATAGGTTTCCATGAAATAGCCCCGCTCGTCTCCATGGACGGCGGGCTCGATGATGCAGAGGCCTTCAATGCCTCCCACATTTTTTGTCACTTTGATTTGTCCCATCATTTTCTCCTTCTGTCTGTTTTGAGTATTATATCATCGCTAAATGTAGAGTTACAATCTGTCGGGAATGGGGATTGGGGGCTGGGGACTGGGGACTGGGGACTAGGGATTGGGGAATCGGGAACTGACAGCCGAAAGCCGGAAGCCAGCAGCCGACAGCCGGAAGCCAAAAGTGGGGACTGGGGATTCGGGAATCGGGAACTGACAGCCGAAAGCCGGAAGCCGGGAGCCAACAGCCAGCAGCTTGTCGGTGAACGCTTGACCCACTATTCCTCTATCTTCCCATTCATTACGCAGTCAAATGATTGGAATCCCTGATGTATCTTTTCATAACTTGCCCAATCAACTGCATTCAAGAAATCTTCAAACCTTTTAAATGTACCTTCCGGATTGGTTACACCGAAAAACACAGCCAATGGTGCTTTGATACGCAGGCGCCGAGAGGAAAGTACCCCTTGGGGAAAAGCCTCTTCTTTATCCTCATGGGCATGGTTCAAAGAATCCACAAATTTTACCGATTCCTGCGCAATATATTGGTTTTCTTTCTTCTTCGATAATGAATCAAGCAAAAAAGTTTCCAGAGCCCCAGGATGATCAAGAGGAATAAAGATAGTAAGAAATCTAACCTTTTTCTTTTCTTGGAACCCCTTTGTCTCCATGTTCAATGTATGCCAGTCTGAAGATTGTTCATTCTTCATAGAGCCATAATTTTTCAGAACCTTCTGCATCTCTTCTGTTAAGTCAGCCGCTTCTTTATCACTGTCACGATCCGTGATGACAGCAATATAGTCAAAAAATACGCCCGCATCCAGTCGATTCGTTTCTAAAATACCGGCAAGCGCCGGGGGCAGATTGGATTTTCCTCCTGCTTGAGAAATATAAAGAAATTCCTCTTTCCCTCTGCTATAGATACTGCTTTCCTCAACCGCATCTAATTTTATTGCTTTTTGAGTACTTTTCAAATCAAAAGCAAAGCCGAATCGTCCGCAGAAGTATTTACTCAGCAGCACCTGGTCTGTCAGACCTTCGCAAAGTATGATTCCTGTCATATTCTGAGCTCCAATCCGCTTTCTACCGCTTTCCATGCCTCTTTGCCATCAAGCACACGCAGCTTCGTTTCTTCTCCCATATTGCGCATCGTAAAGACACGTACATCTTTTTCCAATGATGCATCACCTTCTACAGAATCATTTCTTATAGCGGTAAGGAAAGACTGTAGATATTCGCTGTTATGAGTCGTAATAAACAGCTGGTTATTATATTTTTTAGCATACTTTAACAGTTCACATGACAATTCCTGCTGCGCTTTATGGTGGAAGGTAGCATCGATTTCTTCTATGCAGTGCACCGCGTCATGATATACCAGCATACTGCCGATAAGATGAAACCAGCGGCGCAGTCCATCGCCCAGGGTATACAAGGGATATGTGCCTTTCCCATCCAGTCTCACACTGATAGGCGCAGCGGTACCGTCGGGATAAGGTATATTTTCAATAGAAGTAAGCTGCAGTTCCGGAAAACACCGATCCATTTCTTTCGTAATCTGTGGAAGAAGCCCGGCGCGGGAAAGGAAAGAATAAATTTTTCTATCTTCGTTTTCATTCCTATGAGATAAGATATCATCTATTTTCGCCAAAATCAGTGGCTCTTCCGGCAGGGCAGGCGATAAGAGCGGGTATGTAATATTTACCGGATTCCCCTCTTTCCCATTAATCGTCGTCTGCCATCTTCCCAGAATCTGTAAAACCGGAGCTCCCAGATTCTGCTGCGTGTTTTTTATCTCATCTGTGGTTACACGCATAAATGCAGTATCACCGAACGCTCCCATTTCATTAGGCAGAAAGTCCGCCAAAATACTGCTTGGTGTAAAGTGATGGTTAACCTGTATCTCTTTTCCGCCGATTCGCCCATTAAAAGATAAATTGAAATTTCTGACATTTCTTTTGTCATGAAAAGTATTCCAAATCATCTCCATCCAGGGATAGGGACTTCGGATCTGATCCTGGTCTCCTACAGATAATCTATGTAGAACCGTATTTGAAAGGAGTGGAATTAAATTCCTGCCGCATGCATACGCAAAGACAGCTTCAAGGACAGATGTCTTGCCTACATTATTAATTCCTGCAAATATATTGACTCGAGCAAGATTTTTCAATTCAATATGTTCAAATTTTTTGAAATTATTGATGGTAAGACTTTCAATCATTATAAACACCTACCCCGTTAACTTTTTCTATCTTCTGGTATGTAAGCATATTATTAGTTTAGTCTGTAATAAGGGTGCAAGTCAATCTGCATTTTGTGCAATGTAGAGTTATAAGCCGTTGGCTATCAGCTCCCGGAAACCGGCAGCAGGGAGCCGATAGCCAACAGCCGGGAGCCGGGAGCCGGAAGCCGAAAGCCGGGAACCAGCAGCCGGAAGCCGAAAGCCGGGAGCCAGCAGCCGCCCCCATCAGCCTCCAATAGTTCCGATTTCCTTCAGATATCTTCTCAGCGCATCCTTCCATTCCGGCAGTCTTGTGAATCCGGCCTTATCCAGTGAGCTTTTATCCATACGGCTGTTCAGCGGCCGAACAGCCTTAGTGGGATAGTCCGATGAAGGGATAGGCCGAATGCGGCAGGGAAGATTGGCTTCTTTCATGATAACTGCTGCGAACTCAGCCCAGTTGGTGATGCCTTCATTTGTTGCATGATAGATTCCATATTTCTCAGTCTCCACCATATCACAGAGCAGCGGCGCCAGGTCTGCCGTATAGGTTGGGGAGCCCCACTGGTCAGCCACAACAGTCAGTTCATCATGGGTCTGCCCCAGGCGGAGCATGGTTTTAATAAAGTTATTGCCATTTTTACCAAAGACCCAGGAAATGCGGACGATGAAATATTTCGTAAGTTCCATCTGCACAGCCTGCTCTCCAAAGAGCTTAGTCAGTCCGTACATATTCAGAGGCTCTTTGGCTGCATCAACGGTAAAAGGCACTGTTCCTGTACCATCGAAGACGTAATCTGTAGAGATATAAAGAAACTTCGCATCGATTTCCTTAGCAGCCTTTGCAAGAGCCAGCGTTCCTTTGGCATTGACATCCATGGCCCTGCTATATTCATCTTCCGCCTTATCCACGGCTGTATAAGCAGCACAGTGAATGACAGCATCCGGATGATACGCAGCCACTACTTTCTCCACTTCAGATGGAACAGTCAAGTCCATATCTTTGGAACCGACGCCTTTGTATTCGATATGACGTCTTTCCAGTTCCTTCGCTACGTCATAACCAAGCTGACCGGTCACTCCTGTTACAAGAACTTTCATTATAGGTATACTCCTTTATTAGTTTACCGCTATCGGCTGTCAGCTACCGGGAGCCGGAAGCCGAAAGCCAATAGCCGATAGCCGAGAGCCGAGAGCCGAGAGCCGAGAGCCGATAGCAGATAGCGGATTATTTATCCCCATACATCTTCTTATAGTAATTCTGATACTCTCCGCTTACGATTTCCTGCCACCAGGGCTTATTGTCCAGGTACCAGCGGATGGTCTTCTTGATGCCATCTGCAAATTTCGTTTCCGGAAGCCATCCCAGTTCTTTATGGATCTTTGCGGGGTCGATGGCATATCTCCGGTCATGTCCTTTTCTATCTTTCACATAGGTGATAAGACTTTCCGGTTTTCCCAGTTCCTTGAGGATAAGTTTGACAATGTCGATGTTTGCCATTTCATTATGGCCGCCGATATTGTAGACCTCCCCTACGGTACCTTTATGGATGATGAGGTCAATGGCCTTGCAGTGGTCCTCCACATAGAGCCAGTCCCTTACGTTTTTCCCATCTCCATACACCGGAAGAGGCTTATCTTTCAGGGCGTTCATCATCATGAGAGGTATCAGCTTTTCCGGGAACTGGTAAGGTCCGTAGTTATTGCTGCAGCGGGAAATGGTCGCCGGCAGGCCGTAGGTACGATGGTAGGCGCCCACCAGAAGATCAGCTCCTGCCTTGGAACTGCTGTAGGGAGAGCTGGTATGAAGGGGCGTTTTTTCCGTGAAGAAAAGATCCGGTCTGTCCAGCGGCAGATCCCCATATACCTCGTCGGTGGATACCTGATGGTACCGGCCGATGCCATACTTCCTGCAGGCATCCATAAGGACAGAAGTGCCGATGATATTCGTCTCCAGGAAAATTTCCGGATTCAAAATGGACCGGTCCACATGGGATTCCGCCGCGAAATTCACCACCACATCCGGATGCTCCTCTTCAAAGAGGCCATACACCGCCTCCCTGTCGCAGATATCCATCTTCACAAAGCGGAAATTCGGCTTATCCATGACCGGTGCCAGGGTAGACAGATTTCCTGCATAAGTCAGCTTATCCAGACAGATGATGCGATAATCCGGATACTTCTTCATCATATAGAAAATGAAATTAGAACCAATAAATCCGGCGCCGCCGGTGATGATGATAGTCATAGTCATGTTTTCCTTTCTGCATTATTATAGGGGACTGGGGGCTGGGGCCTGGGGAATGGGGAATCGGGACTCGGGAGCCGGGAGCGGACAGCGAACAGCCGAGAGCCGATAGCCGGAAGCCGACAGCCGAGAGCCAGCAGCCGATAGCCGATAGCCATTATTCCTTTCTTACTTTCCCTTCCACTACCTTCATCAGATACTTTCCATAAGGGCTCTTTCCATACTGCCTGGCGCTTTCTGCCAGGGCTTCTTTATCTATCCACCCATTAACATAAGCAATTTCTTCGGGCATGGAGATATGGATACCTGCCCTGGTCTCAATGGAGCGGACAAAAACGGATGCGTCATACAGGGAATCCATGGTCCCTGTGTCCAGCCAGGCATACCCGCGGCCCAGGGTGATTACATTGAGCTTGCCTTTTTCCAGATAAATTTTATTCAGATCTGTAATTTCCAGCTCTCCCCTGGCAGAAGGACGGATAGTCTTTGCATATTCGCAGACATTCTTGTCATAAAAATAAAGCCCGGTAACTGCATAGTTGGACTTCGGATGAGCCGGCTTTTCTTCGATGGACTTTGCTCTTCCCTGCTCATCAAAGTCGATAACGCCGAACCGTTCCGGATCATCCACATAGTACCCGAACACCGTGGCTCCCTCTTTGTTGGCAGCCGCCTCCTTCAGATACTTCGTAAGGCCGGCGCCATAGAAAATATTGTCCCCCAGAATCATGGCACAGGATTCACCGCCAATAAACTCTTCCCCAAGGATAAAAGCCTGGGCCAGACCATCCGGAGAGGGCTGCACCTTATAGGACAAATGAACGCCAAACCGGGAACCATCTCCCAGAAGACGCTCAAAATTCGGCAGATCCTGGGGCGTAGAAATAATCAGAATATCCCGTATTCCCGCCAGCATCAGCGTGGAAAGAGGATAAAAAATCATTGGCTTGTCATAAATAGGAAGCAGCTGCTTCGATGTCACTCTGGTTAATGGATAAAGCCTTGTGCCGGAACCTCCGGCGAGAATAATACCCTTCATAAGAATTCCTCCATATTCCCTAATGTCTATTTATATAATGTGTCTCGGCGCAACAGAAACAGATTCTTCTAATTTGTTGCGTTCCTCATTATAAATCTGATCTGCAAATTCACGCACTTTATTAGTAATCCACATATATGCAGTCGTTCCCTCTGTATAATCAGCCTCTGCATACATATTAATTCTTCCATCTTCTCGTAATTTTTCTACCTGTTTAAACGCTCTTTCATCACCTTTAGGATATACCGCAAAAGTAGCTCCGCCAAATTTATTAATCACTGAAAATGCTGGCACATCACTAGGTCCGTCAGCTATATAAATCATATGTTTAAATTTAACGCGGCGAGACTGCTCACTCATTTTAGCATTTACGTCTATATCTGGATTCTGTGGAATTCCTTTATTAATCTCAAAAAGGGCTCTTGTCTTTGTCGTATTATCTATTGTATATCCAACTTCAGATATTTCATCGTTACCATCTACTTTTGCATCGATCAACTCACATCCCCATATCCCTGCAACATATGAGCTCAGCTCCGTTCCTTCAATTACTTTCTTAATTCCTGTGCTTACAATATAATTTTCTACCCTTATATTGTACTCACTATAATTTTTTCCTTCCGCAGAATCCTCCAAATGTTTCTGCATATTGCGAATCAGCTCTACAACACCAGGATAAAAATCCTGTTCATGGCCAAATTCTTTTAGGGACTTATTACTGAGTCCCTTCAGTTTCCCATCTTTAACATATTTGATTAAATGGTTCAAATAAACTGTATCTTTGTTCACTTGAACGCCCTGCTCTTGTTTATAATAATCAGGCAAGCTGTTAACCTCTCTCCAAAAAGCCGACTCATCTATTTTATACTTCTTGAAAATTGGTGTCTGCATATATCCTCGGATTAAGGTTTTGTCAAAATCCCATATCACCGCAATGACATTAGCCATATAACACACCTTCCCTTTAAGTTAAGAAATGAAATTATATAAAATCTTACGGGCAGCCAAGCCGTAGTAAATAAGCACTTTCATTAGAAATCTCTGCATGAAGTTTATTCGCTCATAATTAGCATAAAAATAATACCTGGACTTAAATAATTGTGCTGTTTTTCCATATCGTTTAATAGATTTATCAATGGAAACCGAGTGATTATGGAGATATGAAATATCTGTATCTATGATCATTCTATAGCCTAATTCCAGAAATTTTTTCCCTAAAATCTGCTCTTCGTAATACAAGAAAACACGGTCATCTAAGCCATGAATGCGCTTATACACCGCCGCATCAATAGCAAATAATGATCCCGGTATCCATTCCACCTGAATGATCCCATGGTTCGGTAAAACATAGTCATGATGAACGTGCACGAATTGCTTTAACAGAACAGTACATAATAATAACTCCTGCCAGTAACTGTTTATTTTTCTATTTCTTGCAAAAGACGGATCTGCTGGCATATCCATGTATCCGGAAGCTGCCTGCGCATTCCAACTTATCATATCCTGTACAATACGAACAAGAAATGCTTCGGAAAATTCTACATCAGGATTTGCAATGACTAAGATATCCACCATATATTTATCAATCAGGTAAAATGCTCCATAGTTATTACCATAGGAGTAGCCTCCATTTTTATCGGACTGAATAACATCCACCTTGTCTCCAGCCATTGACTTAAGCTGCTGAAATGAACCATCCGGAGATAGGTTATCTACAATAACGATATGATCAATTGCGGAATAGTTCCGGATCTGCTTCAGAATTTTTAATGTAGATAATGCGTCATTATAATTTAGAATTACAATTCCAATCTTTTTTTGTTAATCATTAATTTATCTCCAATCTCCCAATTTACACTTCTGGCCTCCATTATGGCATCCCGTGTCGCTTCTAGATAACCGTACTTCCACTTCAAATCCGGTTCCAGGTAAGCACCCTCCGCCCATTCATTCCAGGCATTAACAAAAATAATCTTGTCATCAATTGTATCATTTGCCTTTGTTTCTAGAATGATGTCAATTAACCACTGCTTATACAAATCTGGAGTCGAGCCATCGAGAATAAGCCCACGGTTCTTTTTACGTGCTGTATTATCCCAAAGTGGAGATAGCGCACGATAAAGTCCTTTTTTCTTTAACTGAAAATACCGCTTGTTTTCCACAAAATCTTTATAATCATATACTTTCCCTAAGAATTTATCACATACAAACTGCTTTCTCTCATTGATAACATTCATCAGACGCATTTGTGGTCCTGGCGCAAATTCCGCAGCAGCATCAAAACCAAGTGCCTTATAATCGGCACTATAGTCTTCTGCTTTATCTGACCGAATGTCCCCGATAATATAAAGTTCCAAACCTGTATTTTTATAAACATACTGTCTCCAGTATTCTAAAACTTCCTGGGGATGCGGAACGTCGAGAGGTCTATATACGGTCAATACAGGCTTACCATTAATGCGTATGTAATTGTCATGTGTAAAAATTTCTACACATGATTTTATGAATTTCTTATAACTATCAATGCTCTTATTCTGTACCATCAAAGGCACATTTGAACTGCCTTCCCACTGCTTAGTCCAAGTCTCATTTACCCAGCAGATATTGAATGGAAAATGAATTGTTTTATCATTAATAAACTCGTTAAATGGTAAATCCAAAAGTCTTTCCCCATCAAACCAATAGAAATAGAAAGAAAAACCATAGATACCATAAAAACGTGCTAGCTCAATTTGCCGATAAATATTGTCCTTTATGCGTAAATCATAAAATCCCAGTTCCCCAGGAAGCCTGGGCTGGTACTGCCCTACATATTGAGGATAGGATTTCGTAATATTAGTCCATTCCGTAGATCCCCGTCCCCACCATTTTTCATTATGAGCATCCGGATAATACTGTGGAAGATAATAAGCAATGAGTTTTGGATCATTATCCTGCAGCTTTATGAGTGGCTTTCTAGGATAATCAATAGAAAAGCTATTACTTAAATCCTGCGTAGCTAAAAGATCCTGAACATACCGTCCAAGCACATCATCCGAATGAATACCTTTTGTTTCACCCTTAATTTTCCCTTTTAGATAATAAAAGATTTCTTGCTTTTCAGAGTCAGACAACAACGGAAGCTGCCAGAAAAGTGACTTTAATGATTCAAATAAAGGCATAATCTATTTTCTCCTAACCAGGTTGAATAATTATTTATATCTTCGCTGTCTAACTGCATTCCAAACTTTACCCATAATGTTAAATGAAAGGACTACGCTACAGAAAGCTACAAGTTTTACTTGTAGTTCAGCATTCCTATCTTTGAGAATATCTATCAAATCATTTCTAATGAGTTTTCTGTAGTGACTTCGCTCTCTAGCTTGCTTCGGCTTATCTAAATTATTTAATGCTGCTAACAATGCCATCTTCCAAAATCCGGCTTTGGTGACAACATAGCCTGCTTCTTTAAATCTTCTATATCTCTCACCAGCGATGTGAGCTGCTATCAGCCTTTTCTGCATACTAACATGATTTACAAGGCTTTCTTTTCTTCGAACATAATAATATAGACTGTCTGGTATAGCTACGATATTATTTGCAAGTAAGGCAATATTTGTTGTCATCCCATAGTCTTCAAAAATAATAGCATTTTCATCAAACTTGAATTTTCTTAATATTCTAGTTAACGTAACCTTTAGCGGCATTCCTGATTTAAGTCTTTTATCTGATGATAATTCAAAAATTACAGACTCTTTTGTTACTTTTCCTTTTAACCCCGAATGTATTTCGTTTTTTTCTCCATAATAATCAGTATAATAATCAAAAAGAATAAGATCAGGAGAATCACGAACCAACACTTCTTTTAGTTTCCTAAACCAGTCGGGATGCACATAGTCATCCGGGTCGACCCAAGCAACATACTGCCCTTTTGCCATTTTTAAGCCAAGATTTCTAGCCGAGCCTACTCCCCCGTTAGCTTTATGAAATACATGTATATTAACTTTATATTTAGCATACTCATCGCAAATTTTACCGCTATTATCCGTAGATCCATCATCTATGCAAATGATCTCCACATCTGATGTAATTTGCTTCATAAGTGAATCTAAACATTTATTAATATACATTTCTACATTATATATAGGAATAATAATAGATAATAACATTAAATCACCTATTTCATAATGAACACCAGGGAATGTTTTAATAACTCAATGCCAGCCTTACTTTTCCCTAATAGAGGAGTTTTTATTCTTCAAATATCTCTGCGACCTTACCAATTCTCAATCTCATGTAAGGAAATATTATCTTGCACATTTTATACACTACCTTTCCAAAGGATCTGTTCATCCATAATCTTTCACATACCTAGAAACAAAAATCTAAGTACTCGGCTCCTACGTATAATACACCGACTCACCAGCAATGAAAGTACAATACCCATGATAATACATACCAGGAATGCCCCTGTATAGAAATGCATCTTGTTCCAAAGAATAATCCTAAAAGGAATTTTGATTATATCACTGAGAATATAAATATCCATGGACATAATTCCACAGTATCCCAAGTAATCTTTGACCGACAATTTCAGCATGCTTATTTGATAAGAAAGCCAAAATACAAGTGTCATTCCACTCAACGCTGTCAAAAGAAAAAATGTATGCTGTTGGATAATCAGAAGGCCGTAATTACCTGCAAGAAAAATAATTCCCAGCAAAATAATATGCAGTTCTTTAAGACTCTCTACGAAATCACTGTGTTCTCGTCTCATGTAAATTCCAAACAAGTAGAAAAACAAATAGTTTGTCACAATATGCCATGGATTCCAAACCAAGAGTGCTCCTGATACAAAAAGTCCCATTAACGAGATGCGAAAAGAGAAGATTACTGCTATGACAGTAACAGCAAAAAGCGCATACAAGAACCACAACTCGCCATCCGGATTCACTCCAATTATCATTTTCCATATACCTTCAATATCATAAGGTTTATTAGCAAACTGTGAAAGCAATAATTTAAAAGGTGCGTAACAAAGACCCACGAACACATAAGGTGTCAGCAATCTCTTACATCGGTCTTTTATAATATCAAAAGGCCGCTTACCTGCCCTCACCATATTCTGGCGAACCATCATGTAACCAGACAGAAAGAAAAACAAAGGCATATGAAAGGAATAAATGATATTATGCAGCCAGCGATATTCTGTAACTGAAATACCTGTGCTGCTTGCTGCGTCTGGAATGCAATGACCTATAACTACTAAAATTATTGCTATCCCCTTTGCAATATCAATCCATGCTATGCGCTGTCTGTCTGTCTGTCTGTCTGTCTGTCTGTCTGTCTGTCAAAAGCATAATTATCTTTACCTATACTGTCAACACTTTATATAATCTTTATGCTATCTCTTTCCCGTTACTTTCCTCTTCAAAAAATCAGCAATCTTCTTCGGCCAGTCAATATTTTCCAAAAATACTACCGGCACCTCACATTTTTTCAGATTCTGCCTTTCCAGCCACACATTGAAAAGCCGCTCCGACATGAAGCCGAAAAGCCGGGCTTCGTAGTTATCATATCCTGTCATATCCGTCCGCTTCTCCAGTTCAAACAGAATATTAAAAAGCCATGTACAATACTCGTCGAAAAGCGATTTTTTCATGACAAACATATTCAGTATATGCAGCTTTCTCCGATTCATCACCCTGGTAAAGGCGTCGGAATACCCCGGATATTTTTCGGCAATAATTCTTTCGACCTCATCCAGATCCTTTTTATAATGGGCATGCTCATACTGACTGCGCACTGTTTCGATATAATAATTCCTCTTCGCAGGAAGGATGACATCATACTTCTGAAGCAGCCTTTCATAATCTTCTCTATGAAAAATCGCCTTCTTTTTCTTCTCTATATCCTTCGTATGCACCCTACGGCCAAAGTACCTCCGGTAATGACAGAGCCCGATATACTGGCAGTCAAGATTCTTCCAAGCCCAGTACAATCCTGTGAGCTCACAGTAATTTGAATTCTTCGCGGAAATATTGTCTCCTGTATTATCCGGCGTATACCCCAGCGGCTCCTTCCCCTCCGCTCCTACATGAAGAGGCATGTACACATCATCCGCCGGCATCCAGTACTTCTTGTGAGCCGCTATCAGTATTTTTATATCCATGAGTTCTTTCCTTCCTTATTGAGATTTGAGATTTGAGGTTTAAGAGTTGAGATTTGAGAGTTGGGAGTTGGGAGTTGGGATCAGAGCGTTGAGTATTTCCTATGGGGATGTCAAGAATTTTGTGTTTTTAGATTAACCAATCGTATTTAGCGATTAGT
>ENA-ORSG01000836-ORSG01000836.1-human-gut-metagenome-genome-assembly--contig:-NODE-836-length-24105-cov-4.321996_pt1 | contig 24105 bp, 28 predicted proteins | sample MGYA00242189_ERZ509156 | MGnify/ENA primary metagenome ERZ509156 (study PRJEB26280, sample SAMEA2338666) | human gut metagenome | biome: human gut; feature: human-associated habitat; material: faeces...
TAAAGCGTGGTGGAATTTACCCCTGCACTGGAATTTACTTTTTCAAGTCAGCCACCCGCCTCTATACCTGTATATAAAGTTTTGTTTCTTCGGAAAAAAGAATTGTGACGCGAAAAAAGCCGCCGCAGGAAAAATACCTGCAACGGCTCAAAAATCAGGGGATATTTATAAAGGATTACGCAATGGTAATATATTTCTTTTCTTCCGTCTTTGTCTTATCTTCCTTTGGAACAAACAGGGTAAGAATACCGTTCTGGAAACTTGCCCGGATATCTTCCTGACGGAGATACTCGCCCACATAGAATGATCTCTGGCAGCTTCCGGTATAACGCTCGCGGCGCAGATACTTACCTTCCACGGTCTCTTCTGCACTCTTGGCTGCACTGATCGTCAGATAGCCTTTGTGCAATGCTGCCTGCACTTCTTCTTTCTTATAACCAGGCAGTTCCATCTGCAGCTCATATCCGTCTGCCAGTTCTCTGATATCTGTCTTCATCAGATTCTGTGTGTTTTGCGATACCTGCTGCTTCGGGGCTTTCTTGTTATATTCACTATCGTCATACCATGGGTTAAAAAATGTATCAAATAAATCGTACATAAGTCATTTCCTCCTGTAAACGTTTTCTTCTTTGTTTATGCCCCTATTATAGCACGTTATTAGCACTCGTCAAGTAGGAGTGCTAATAAAATTTCTAAAAATTTTATTAAGTCCCGGTTTCAAAGAATTTCCGGATTCTTTCCACATCCGTTTTTCGCAGATCCCCATGAATATTGGATTCAAACGTTACATACTCATAATCTTTCTGATATTTCTTTAACTGTTTTACCAGCTTATCCGCCTGTTTTTCATATGCCTGCAGATCTATTTTTTCATATTCTGAAACCCCTGATTCCGCTTCGAAAACGGTCTGCCCTACTGCGGATCGGAGGAAGCATTAAAACAGATCATACAGATTTTTTACAACACCATCGACAGCAAATCCAAAAAGATTGAACAATGTCTAAAGGAACAATTAATAAAGGATTATACGATTGAAGTCCACGCATTAAAAAGTTCCGCATTGCTGATCGGTGCCCCCGGTCTGTCCGAAGCTGCAAAGGAACTGGAAATGTATGGAAATGCACAAAATCTTGCTGCACTTGAAGAAAAAACAGGACCGATGCTTGCCATGTACCGAAGTCTTAAGTCCCTCCTGCGTCCTTATGTGGAAGATAACGAAAGCAGCAAAAAGGAAGTTTCTTCTGATGACTGGATTACCGTTCTTGAGCAGATGCATCAGCGTGTAGAACAGTTTGACATGGATGGCGTGGATCATGCCATGGAAACCATGGATACGTTTCAGACACCGGATAAGCTCAAAGACCTGATGGAACAGCTGCGTGTCTGCGTTGCAGATGTGGAAATGGAAGAAATTATGAAATTAACTGATACAATGGTCAATTTATTACAATAGAAGGAGAGACATCATGCACGAAATAAAAAGCCCATTTCTCATCCTGATGGAGGAACAAAGTTATCTCGCACAATCATTAGAAAGTGCTTTTGAAAAACAAAATGTCAAAGTAAAAATTGTAACGATAGCAGAAGCCAGCAGCATTGTCATCTCGGAAAAACCAAGTGGTTACCTGATCTGCACAAGCCCGGAGCTTTTAAAAAAAGCGGTCAGCGTAAAAGTAATGGTTGACCAGGCGATAAAAAACAAGACTCCGGTATTTATCATGGGAAACATAGATGAACTGGAACTGCTGTGGGAGACCCTCCCACAGCAGATGGTCATGGATGTGTTCACCCGCCCGATTACGGTGGGCGATATGGTCGATAATGTCTGCACACAGATGAACGATTTCTATCAGCTGAAAAAACGCACGATTCTGGCTGTGGATGATTCCGGTATTATCCTGCGCAAAATCAAGGCACTGCTTGAAGACACCTATCAGGTTGTACTGGCAAACTCCGGTGCAATGGCGATCAAATACCTGACCTTAAACACCCCGGATCTGATTCTGTTGGATTATGCCATGCCAATCGTTGACGGCAGTCAGATCATGCAGATGCTCCGGGAAGATCCGGAATTTCACCATATTCCGATCATATTTCTGACTGGAAAAAATGATGCAGAAACCGTAAAAAATGTCATGTCTTTAAAACCAGATGGTTATTTATTAAAGAGCATGAATCCTCAGAAACTGCACGCGGCAATTGATGACTTTTTTGCATCACGGGGCAAATAAACCGGTTACGATACCCATCGCTTTTTGCGGTGGGTATATTGATATCCCACAAAAATGCTCCCTGCAGGCGAACGTTTTCCCTGCTGAAAGAACCGCATCATTTTCTCTAACGCTTTTATCGCACGGATAAATTTCTAAAATACTATTCTGCTTTGTTACAGCAGGCAATTCCCAGCCCGTCCGGTCCAATATGACAGGACAGCCCCAGCGACAGATTATCGCACATGACATCCATACCCGGAAAGCTTTCTTTGATCTGCCGTATCCACTCTTCCGTTACTTCTGCGGTAGAACTTGATGCAGCCATAAGATATAGTTTTCCTGCTTCATAAGCCTCCTTAAAATTCGTCTCAAATTCTTTTTTCATTGCGTCTATCATTGCTTTTCTCGCATTTTTCATTCCACGGCACTTCTGATAGACATCTAACTTTCCCACACCAAATTTCATAACCGGCTTAATCTTCAGCACATCTGCTGCCACCGCAGCAACTGAACTGATCCGTCCACCCTTTTTCAGATATGTCAGCGTGCTGAGTCCCACATAAATGACCATATGCTCTCTGTTTTTTTCGAGAATGTCTTTAATTTTCTGTGCACGGTATCCTTTCTCTGCAAGCTCCACGGCATCGAGAACCGAACGGTGCATCGGCGTAGACACGCGTCCATTATCTACAACAAATACTCTTCCGGCATACGGCTCCTCCTGTGCCATTGCCTGTGCCGTCATGCAGGAACCGCTCAGACCGCTGCTGATCGGAATATAGACAAGTTCTTCATATTCCTGCAGCATGGCTGACCACATATGCATCACACTCTCCGGTGACGGCTGGGATGTTGCCACATCCGCACCTTTACGAAGCATTTCATAAAATTCCTCTCTGGAAATATCCACTCCTTCACGATATAATTTTTCATCAATATAAAAAGGCATTGGCAGTACGGCAATCCCCAGCTTAGATGCTTCATTTTCTAAGATGCCACTGTGGCTGTCTGTCATGATTCCTGTTTTTTTCATAGAATAATCCTGTCCTTTATCGTTTTGTTTTAGTATAACACAAAGCAGGGGACAATTATACTGCTGGCGTAAACTGTAACAAATATTTCCCCAGTTCCTCCATAATCATCTGCTGGCTCTCCCGCGTGTGAATCAGTGCATAATAATTTCTTCCGTATTTTGCCTGTCTCTCCTCTTCCCGGATTCCTACGGCTCTTCCCTTTTCCGTCACACGCTTTATCTTTTCTTCTCCCTGCACGGTTTCCTCAAGATATCCTTTTTCCACAAGCAGCTGATTGATAAATGAAGCGGTCAGTTTCTTTCGATCCTTCTCTTCGCAGAGCGCATTGATCCGGTTTGTCAGCTCTGAAAGCATACAGGTGTCGGTCAGTTCCACCTCATCAAGTTTTTCCGGAGCGATATAAAACGGCAGCTTCTTTTTTCTTGCCGGAGCTGCTGTCGTGGTGTCTACTGTCATGCCGGAAAATGTCTCCGCTGTGGCAGTTTCTCCACCATGCTCGTTCAAAAATGCTGTGATAACCTGTGTAAAACGCGCACCGTAACTTTCGATTTTCTGTGCCCCCATTCCGTACACGGCTGCCATCGCGGTGGAATCCACAGGACATTTGGCACACATATCTTTTAATGTCTTATCGGAACAGATAATATACGGTGGCACACCTTTTTCCACGGCAAGTTCCGTCCGGCATTTGCGAAGCTGCTCAAACAGTTCCTGCCCTTCCGGTGTCAGATCAGCAAGCTGCAATGCCTTTTTCTTTTCTTTTCCGGTCTGGATATAAGTTTCCTCCGCCTCATCTTCCACAACCACACAATTGCTACATTTTTCGCATGTACACGGACTGTTGTCCCCGAAATAGGACAGGATAAACTGGCGCAGACACTCATCGGTCTCGCAGTAACGGATCATCTCATTGAGTTTCCGCTGCTCATTTGCCCGCAGCGCGGGATCATCGGATGCCTGCCCGGATGTGGATTTGTACTGCAACAGGCGTTTGTTTATCATGATATCCTGTTTTGAGAAAAATAACACGCACTCCGCTTCTTCCCCATCGCGCCCGGCACGGCCAGCTTCCTGATAATAATATTCCAGACTCTGCGGCATATTGTAATGAAGCACATAGCGCACATTGGATTTGTCGATTCCCATGCCAAATGCATTGGTTGCAACCATCACACGGATTCTGTCATAAGTAAAATCATCCTGATTCTTTTTCCGTTCCTCTAAAGAAAGACCTGCATGATAGCGCCCCGCCGCAATGCCATATTGCAACAAAAAGGCATACACACTGTCCACATTCTTTTTCGTGGCACAATAGATGATTCCACTCTCATCCTCATGCCTTTTCACATAATTTAAGATACTGTTGTCCGTCTCTTTTCCGCCCTTGCGGTTGACCACACGGAAGAACAGATTTGGACGGTCAAATCCTGTCACGACTGTCACCGGATTCTGCAAATGCAAACTTGCGGTGATATCCTGCTTGACGCGCTCTGTGGCGGTCGCGGTAAATGCACTGACAATTGGACGGTCTGGCAGTTTTGCTAAAAAATCCGCAATTTCAAGATAGCTCGGCCGAAAATCCTGTCCCCACTGTGAAATACAGTGTGCCTCATCCACTGTCACCATGGAAATGTCGGCATAATATGCAAAGTCGAGAAAGCGCGCAGTGTTGAGCCGCTCCGGTGCCACATAGATAATTTTGTATTTTCCCTGCGCTGCATAGGCAAGTGCCGCGTGTATCTGGTTTTCTGTCAGGGAACTGTTGATGTAGGCTGCATGCACACCTGCCTGATTCAATGCCTTGACCTGATCTGACATGAGCGAAATCAGTGGGGAAACCACAAGCGTAATTCCCTCAAGCATCAGCGCCGGAACTTGATAACACAGGGATTTCCCCGCGCCTGTCGGCATAATGCCAAGGACATCCTTTCCCTGCAGGATTCCGTCCATCAGTTCCTTCTGTCCCGGCCGCAGGCTGTCGTATCCAAAATAATGTTTTAATGTTTCGAGTAAATTCAATTGGTTCTCCTTGTTGTGTTTTCTTTGCTGCTGTCCAGATGATCTTTCCTGTTTAGATGCTAAGTGAACAGGAACAAATGATCATCTGTATACAGTAAAATTTAAAAATTACTTGACTGTAAAATGAAATGGGGGTATTCTTTTTATATTAAGAAATGGGTTTTCACCGGGTAGGGTTTATGCCTGACAGGACTTGCTCGTTTCTTTTTTTATATCTATTATTTTTCTGCAGCTCATCGTAATAAGCTTTATACCGGTACGCTGTCCTACGGCTGATTTCCCCCTGTGCAACAATTTCCATAATTGTCATCCCACCCTCGTATTTTACAGCAAAATCCCGGTAAGAAGTCATCCATGCTTCGTCATGCTTTTTCCTCCCACCGGTATTGCGACTTTTATATACTTCGAGTTCCGCCCGAAGCTGTTCGTTTTCCCGTTCCAGTTGCGCAATTCGTGGAGGTGAAACAGGAAAATGGCATTGGTTAGGCTGCTCTAACTAATGCCATTTTTGAATGGAATATCCCCGTTTTGAAATTTTCCTCATGCCCCTCTTTCCACATGGACTTTGCAAATTTCTTTTCATCAAATTCTGTTAACAGCATATGGCGCACCTCGCTTCGATTCTTGAGCAAAACATCCTTTAAAATGTCATGCCGGATACAATACGATATGGATTCATTCATTCGGCATTGTGTCCACTGTTTACATTAAGTATCCGGGTCTTGCATTCTAATGCTGGACATATACCAAAAAAAGTCACTTGTTATGTCCCTCTTTCCTCTAGCACTGGGACATATAGACAAAAAGTTATTTGTTATGTCCCTCTTTCCTCTAACACCGGGACATATAGTGGAAAAGTCTCTTGTTATGTCCCCCTCTCCATCAGCACCGGGACATATAGACAAAAAATCATTTACGATGTCCCATTAGTACTGTCTTGTGGGACATACAAAACAATTTTTTCTATATATGTCCCAACTATATAAAAAAGAAGGACATAATCAAGAACTTTTTCTGTATATGTCCTTCAACCACTCCCCATTGCCCCTCATTTTACCTGACCGTCAGTTGTCTTACCACTTCCTCAAACCGTTTCGTACGCTGCCTGATATCCTCCTGCGAAACTCCATAATACCGGTACACCTTCCGGAAATCCGCCCCATATCTGCGCATCACCCGCGTCGAGCCGGATGCGGAGCCACTGAAACTTTCATATGTTTTTTCTATTGATATACTCATCTCAAAATCCCAGCCTGTTTTCCGGTACAGATGAAAATCAATATCAAACTCTGTCTTTGGAACTGCCCGCGCAGCCTCGGTTCTCTGTTCGATCTGCTTCATAAACTCCATCACGCTTTTTTCATCCCACTGTTGTGGTCTTTGGGGCTCCGTGAGATCTCCAAGCAGTTCCGGACGATATTGCAACAGAAACGATGCGCGCATATTGGAATATTCTGTCTGGTATGTTTCATCCGATGGACTTACTTCGGTATACCCCAGTTCCCTGACCACATAATCTGCCACCTCATCCACAGAGTGCGAATCTGCCCTCAGAAATTTGATTACACGCTTTCGCCGGAAGTCATACATGCTCTTTTCTATCTTCTGTCTTAACGTTTTCTTTTTGTCTTTTCCGGCAATAAAAACGGATGTCGGGCCATCGGATTTTCCTATTATACGAATGTTATCTGCTGTTTTTTTCATATCAATTAATCTTTGAACCTTTTCTTATCCGGATACCAGATCACTTATTATAATGTCCGTTTAAAAAATGCAATGATCTGCTGCCATACTTCATCCTGGAAAAACATCAGGTCCGCATGCTCTGCACCATCAAGCGCAAGCAATGTCACATCACAGCCGGCTGCTTCTAACGCATCATACAATTCCTCACTCTGCGAAAAAGGCACGGTACTGTCTTTGGTTCCATGAATCAGCAGGAATGGCGGCGCATCCGGTGTCACTTTGGAAACCGGGGAATTCTCATAAGCTTCCTGCGGATGTGTCATAACATTAAATCCCATCAGCAGCGACTCTGAAGACATGGCTGCCTTTTCCACATCATTATATGGAAAATGGGACGCATCGGTCGGCGGATACCACGGACAGGCCGCCTGTACCTGACTGGAATACTCCAGATACTCACCTGTATCCAGTTTTTTATCCCGATCCAGTGCTGCCATACATGTCAGATATCCTCCTGCAGATTCTCCCATCACACCAAATTTTTCACTGTTAATCCGATATCTTTTTGCATATGCACGAAGATATCGGATTGCTGCCTTGATATCACACAGCTGCATCGGATGTGTTCCCTCGTTGGATGTCCGGTACTCTACGCTGGCAACAACAAACCCTTCCTGTGCCAGTGTGCCCAGATATGCCAGATGCGCTGCTTTATCCATGCGCTGCCATGCGCCACCGCAAATCCATACAATACATGGATATGTCTTTCCTTCCCCGTCCTCCGGATAGATGAGATCCAGTTTGAGATCTCTCCGGCAATGACCGAACCAGGAATCAACCTGCGCATAAGTAATGTCTGTTGTCACAACATATTGTGGTTTTGTGGTTTCCGGTTTTAATGTTTTCTTCATTATAATTTTCCTCGTTTCCGATGTAAAATTCCCTTTTCCTATATTTAAAGGGTTTCATGTTAGTCTATGCTAACCACGTCTTAACTTATCTTCGGACAATTATCAATCCAAATGAAACTGCGCGACAAAATCCCGGATCACATTGACGGACTGTGTGCACTCCTGCAGCTTGTCGTAACCCTCGGTTACAAGGTTCTGCGTACTGCCGGATTTCTCGGCAATACCGCTGATTCCATCTGTGGACTGTTCCACCATGGAGTTGATCTCTGATACGGTAGAAGAGATCTCTCCAATGTGCTGCTCTAATGCATCCACTGCTTCTTTTGTCTGCTGCATGATCTGCTGGAATGTGTCCGCATCGGCATGATACTGCTCCCCCACCTGTGCGAAATGCTCATAATCCCCAAGAACGGTCTGTTCCAGAAATTCCATAATCGTTGTGAGGCATTCGGTCATATTGGAAACCGAACTGTTGACCTCTCCTACAATCTCGTCAATTGTGGAAACGGTATCCAGTGTCTGCGTTGCCAGATCTCCGATTTCGGAAGCAACAACCGCAAATCCCCTGCCCGCTTCGCCAGCCCTGGCTGCCTCAATATTGGCATTTAATGCCAGAAGGTTTGTCTGGGAAGAAATCTGTTTGATGTTGTCTGTCAGCGCATTGATCTTCTGTACGGATTTCGCCTGCTCCACAGCGGCATCCGTCTTCTGTTTCATGACTGCATACATCTGGTCTGTCTTGTGGCGGGACTCCGTACTGATCCGCTCCATCTCTCCGGCACGCTCCTGAATCTGTCCGGAATTTTTCTCTCCATCCTCTGCAAGCCGCTGGATATTGTCGGAACTTTCTCTCATAATTCCAACGTTTTCCACAATGTGCGCCGCATTTGCACTGGTCTCTTCCATCCCGGCTGCCAGTTCCTGTGTTGCAGCGGAGTTATCTTCTGCATACGCACTGTTCTGTTTCATCAGATGATTCAAATCCTCCGCGTTGCTCTCGAGTACCTGCTGTGTCTGCTGCAGGTCTCCCATCATCTCCCGGAGCTTCTTTCTCATAATGTGGATCTTTGTTGCCATGTTTCCGATCTCATCCTTCTGTTTCCGCAATTTGCCTCCCTCTTTGGTCGGGCGGAAATCCAGTTTCGCTGTCTGTTCGATCACAGCGGTCAACTGGCGGATCGGTCTGGTCATACCGGTATCTGCAGAACGGTATCCCGGTAATTTTCACTTTCCATTATAACATACCATGCTGAATTTTTTAGATGTAATCGGAAATATATGGAATTTTATGAAACAGTACATCATCCAGACGGTCTACCGCTTCCTGCTTTCCTTCAATGCGTTCAAGGGCATACAGACGCTCAGCCGTTTTATATCCCAGTAAAAGGGTAGTCAGCGTGCCTATCTCCATTTTTAACTTATACTCTGCCGGTTCATCGGTCAGCATACATGTTCCATCGGAAAAACAGAGCCGAAAACTGCGGTTGTTCCACAAAAGCAGATGATCCTCAATTTCAAGTTCAATATACAGTGTTCCGCCATCCGGATCACATGGATAATCCTGTAAAAAGCTCTCGATATCAATAATCCGTCCCATGGCATACGGCCGGATCGTTTCCTTGATATCCCCATCATCCATCTCAAACGCAATCGGTTCACTGAAATAGGTATAGCCATGCACCGCATCGATCATGGAATCATGCGCGTGGATATACTCCCACAGCCCCTTTTTTGCCTCGCGGTTTAAGTAGATCATTTCCTTGATATGCATGATATCGTTTTTGATCAGATAGACCATAAATCCGCATGGCTTGTCCTTGGTGTTATAGTAAACTGCCACGTTCGTATCGTCCTCATCCCAGCGCCAGTATTCCTCCCACGCCAGTGCATTCCGGAACAGGCAGCCGTGTGTGATTGATGCAAAATGCGAATGCAGCTCATGAAAATCGGTATTGTCCCAGTCCACACGCCGTACATACCCGGGTGCTTTTACTTTCGTCGGAATCTGCCGGTCCTTGATATTGAAAGAAATTTTATTGGATATGATCTCCCAGCCCAGATGATGATACAGCGGTATGGAATATGGATACAGGAGGGCAAACGGTCTTCCCTGCTGTTTCATATGTTCCAGACTCTGATACATCAGTTTTTTCATAATGCCCTGCCCGGTATATTCCGGATATGTACAAACACTCGTAACAAATCCAACGGGAAATACCTCCCCGTATATATTCATTTTCAATGGATATACGGCAAACTGGGAAATCAGGGTATCCCCGTCAAAACATCCCAGCACATCCGCACGCTCCAGTACCGGGAACTTCGACTGTTTGATCTCTTCATCTTTCCATCCGGTTGCCGTCAGCTCATCCTCCGTTACCTGAAAGGTATAGCGCAGCAGCGCGTTGTACTGATCCAGATCCTTCACATCCTTTGGTTCTAAGTAGCGTATGGCATAATTTTCTACCGAATTCATTTTTCCTCCTTCATACAAAGATATAACCATGGCAACTTTTGGGAAAGCTTTTCCATAAGATCTACAATACCATATGTTGTAAGGCTATTCTTCGAAGTATAGACAGAATATTGTCTATGTTCAATTATATCATTGTATATATGCATCATCAATATCTTTCGCTGATTGTCCCTTTGGTTATGATCCGCAGATTGTCTGTCATACAAACCATAATTCGGTTCTGCTTCCTGTAGTATTATTTTTCTTTGACAGTTACTGTCATGCGTACCTTCGTGCCATCTTCTTTCGCATAAATATATGCACGTCCCTTGCCGATGGCGGTGATCATGCCGGTTTCATTTACCGTGGCAACATTTGTGTTTGAACTGTAGTACTCCGGTTTGTTGCCGGAGGATACCGTCACGTTCGGCTGACATGTTTCGCCGGCCGTTAACGAAATCTGTTCCTGTCCGACGGTAATCTTTGGCTTCTTTACCGTGACCTCACAGGTTTTGCTGACACCGTCGACTGTGACCGTGATGATGGCTGTTCCGTTTTTTACAGCGGTAACTCTGCCCTCATTGTCCACCGTGGCTACGCTTTTTTTATTTGTTTTCCACCTGGGAATACTTTTGGATGTGGAAGAAACGGATAACCGGAGCGTCCCCTTCCGGTAAAGGGATGCGGATGTCCGGTCCAGCCGGACCGTTGGCTGCTTTACCGTCACTTTACAGGTCTGGGCGGTTTTATCCGCTGTGACCGTGATGGTAGTTTCACCCGGTTTTTTCGCTGTGATCACGCCGTTTTCGTCCACCGAGGCGATGCTCGAGCGGGCGGATTTGTATGTGACCGGATGCCCGGTTGATGTCTCAGCGTTCAGCCGGGCTGTATATCCGTTCTCCAAGGATATGGATTTCTGACTTAATGTAATGACCGTTTTTTCAACTGTAACCCTGCAGCTTGCCTCCCCATTGGCAATTTTTGCAGTGATCGTAGCATTACCGGCCTTTTTCGCCGTGATCTTTCCATAAGTGTTCACGGACGCGACTGCGGAATCACTCGAAGAAAACTTTGGTTTCTTTCCGGTAGAAGTGATCGCAGTCAGATAATACTCGTCTCCAATTTTCATGGTCTTAGTGTATTTTGTCAGCAGAACGTATTCGTATCCGCTGGCAGCATATACTGTTGTGATTCCGTTGTAACTGGAGAATAAAAGCATGGAAACCATGCAGAAGACAGCCAGTGCTGACTTTAAGAAGTTCTTTTTTGTGTGTAACATATGCCCCCATTTCCGGTTGCAGAAACAAACGGGACAATCAGCTTGTATAAGACACTAACATATCTTCTGTGGATTGTAAAGTATATTTTTTATTTATCCCAGCCTTTTCCGGTCAAATAAAAATTCTCCCATAAATAAAAATCCTCTGTCACAGGATCTTTCGAAGTCTCCTGCTTATGATTAGACCATAACTGTTCACTCAGATAATATGTTGTTCGTTCAAATCCCCCTCCTGTTGGATCATCCCATGTACAATCAATATAATACCATTTATCACCTACTTTTACCTGATTCCATGCATGCCCCCCTGTCTTTCCAACAGAATTTGTGGATATACCAGAAATATATCTGCACGGAATTCCTTCCGCTGTAGTCATCGTGTAAAAAGCCAGCGCATAGCTATTGCATACACCCTCATGCTCCATTAAAACGCCTTTGACAGCACTTGACCAGCCCTGACGATCACTCAATTTTCCATGATAATAATTTGCATTGTATATCAGATAATCATGAATGGCTTTTACCTTCTGCTCATCTGTCATATCTGGTGTAATAATCTCATCCAAAATCTTATATACTACATTTAGTACTTGTGCACAATCCTCGTCAAATCCCTTTGTTGTGTGATTCCGTAAATTATCTAATACCGAATAATTCACATCATACTGATATCTCATCGTATAATTACCACCACAAATGTTCAACCAATGTGTTCCTGCTGTATATACCATCTGTTTTTGCAATGGCTTATTATCAATTGTAACTGCAATACCACCCATTTTTAATTCATCCAGTGTATACGTCCCCAATTTACCATCATAAGATACCTGTTTTTCCGCGCATGCATACTGTCCATCGGGTTTTTGTATTGCCTCCTTCAGTTCGCCTGTTTCCACACTGCCTGCTGCAACTGTTTTTTCCCATGAACCGTAAGAAATGATAAACGTATCTGAAATCAGTCCATCTATTTTCGGAATCTCTGTGCAATACCCATTAGATGAAAAATAAGTGCTTCCCGATGTATGTAATTTCACTTGCGATGTATCATATACATTTGATGTGAGTTTCAACTGTATATCTGTCTGGCCTTTCAAAAACAGACTTTGTTTTAGCCTTACATCTTTATCCGACTTTGGCACGACAGTAATTTTATAACTCTGTTTCTTCTTATTGCTGTATACCGTAATTTTTGTCACACCCAATCGCAATGCTTTCAGCTTTCCCTTTGCATTCACTGATGCCACTTTTTTATTAGAACTGGAAAATCTGCAGTTGCCATACCCTCTCGGTGCTTTTACCATCGCACTCTGTTTACATATCACCTGTGTAGATCCTGTAATGATTTTTGTTGAGGCAGCATACACTGTCTGCTCAGGTACCACCGCCAGATTACTTGAGGTCAGCAACATTGCAAATGCCAGTAAAAATACCACCCACTTTTTTCTTAATCGTTTCATCTTTTTGTACCCCTTCAGTCTCATAAAATCCCCATCACGCTCTACGCAATGGGGATTCGTACCGTCATGTTTTATATTATTTAATCACACATTTTATAAAATTCCAAGTTCTTTCATCCGCTCCTTCCACTCCTTTTCTGTATAATTTCGTGCCCTTTCTGTAATAAAGTTGAGATTTTTGTCTACCAAAATATCGACTGCCCTAAGTACACTTGCAGACTCCGGAATATCTTTTTCGTCATCTGCTATGACATATTCCCCATTTTCATTTTGATAAGCATATGATGGATTTGCTATATAATCCGGTAATTTTTTCCCAATTTTATGCAGACTATAGTTATACGCAACATGTTCCGTTCCCTGACTTCCGCCCTCTGTTTCTGTATACCAGTAATAACAATTCTTATATTTTACAATTTCCATATAACCAGGTACTACATTCGTTACTTTCTTTCCATAGTAATCATAACCTGTATATGTCCAATTACTGTTATAAATCCAAATCGCATCCACATACTCAGTTTCTATAATTTTCACCTTACATTTCAAAGTTTTCTTTCCTACTGTTGCAGTAATAATAATATTCTTGTTACTCAACCCTACTGCATGTACTTTTCCTTTTGATGTCACAGTAACAATTTTTTTATCAGAGCTTTTCCACTTTACCTTTTGTTTGCCTGCATTTTTCACAGAAAGCTGATAATATTCATCTGGTATTAAATTTAACTTTGTATCTGACAATTTTATGGTAGCAGCCTCTGCCACAACAAGCATCTGCGGCGTTATGGCGGGCAACGTTAAAGTCATTGTCAAACTTAACATTACACAAACTATTATTTTCTTTAGTGTTTTCATTTTCATTTCTCCTCGTAAATAATTAAATATGCCTTCTATTATTACTACTTAACAATCTTGAATGTAACTGATTTTGGTGCTCCTGCTTTTTTGATCTTGCTCACTATTTTCTTATAATTTGAGCTGGCAGTTTTGATCTTGAATACCGCTTTTTTATTGATGCCTTTGAATGCATTTGCGCCAATCTTTGTTACATTTCCGTTAATTGTAATTGTCTTTAAGTCCTTTGCATTTACAAACGCTTCTTTTCCAATTGATTTTACAGTTGCCGGAATTGTAACCGCTTTTAATTTTTTATTTTCATTTACATAATTTCCGATAGCAGTAACCTTATAGGAGATTCCATTTACCTTAATGGATGCCGGAATTTTTGTAGAATTTTCGTTTGGCCAAATGGAATATGCTGTTACCGTCTTTCCGTCTTCGTTGCTCGCGAACGTAATATTTTTCGTACCACCAAAAGAATGAATCGTTAGATCTGACATAACGTAATCATACAGTTTTTCGGTAGTTCCATCATCATTTGTTATCTCGACACCATAATGATAAACAACTGTCTTTCCAAAAGCATCCTCTGGAACTGATCCCGTAAAAGTTGTCCATGTAGGATTTTCTCCATAACTGCTTACACTATCAAGCTCTGGATACTTCGTCTGAAAATATTGTACTACATCCTCCTGTGATAAAAACCCCCATTTATCTGCATCTAACTCTACATTTTCGCCATTTTCCTGAAAATTCACGCTGACTGTGGCACATTCTAAATCTCCCACACATAATTCCCGATTCCCATTTTCATCACAAAGGTATGCCGAAGTGCTGTATTTACTATCCGTTTCTTTCGCCTGCACATTTGTGATATTCCAAGCTGGAATAGCAGTAACCGTCAATATGGCTGTTAAAAACCCTGCTAATAATTTTTGCTTCACATATTTCATTTCTTTCATCCTCCTATATGCGGCCAAATGGTCTTATTTCATCTTTTACAATAGCACTTCCGCTAATATTTGTCTATATCCATTTTTGGAAGGAGAAGTTTCATTTGTATTTTAAGAGGATTGAGGAAATGCGGGTCGACTCCGATTTGACAATAAAAGAAATTTCGATAATACTGGGTATTCATCGTGATGTGTACAGCCGATACGAAAAAGGGCTGCGCTCTGTACCGATTGATATCCTTATTCGGCTTGCAGATTTATACGATTGTTCTATTGACTATCTGGTGGGACGAACGGACTTGAAAAAATAAATTTCTCCGATTTTGGTGCACAGAAGAAAATTAATCCATCAATATTTCTTTGATATAATTATATCTTCTGACACCGGAATACTCGCCCCGTATGATTTCCATGTTGTATAAGCGGCAGATTGCATTTTTCTTCCGGTCACGCTCCTGCACTACCGCATCTTCAAGATGCTCTTTGCCATCCAGTTTGATTTCCAGAACAGGGAGTTCCTTGTTCCCGCCATGCCCGACAATCGCATCTTTTCTTTGATTTTTTCCAAATTGTGTACGATTCTTTTGCTATGCTTATAACATTTTATTCTCCCGATAGGATTCAAATATATAGGATGGATTTTCATAATATACACTACTGTTATAATCGTCAATCTTGTCACTGATAAAAGAATTGTATACTTTCATTAAAGCATCTATAATTCCAATATTTTCATCTGCTGCAACCATTTTTATTAACCTTTTATACACTTTTCCAATATCCCAATACGATGGAATACTATATTTGCATTCAGCTACATTATCGAAACTTCCTTCTTTTATTTCTGACTGCTCAATAAAATCATCACTGACTCTTTCCATATTATCACAATGATATACATCTGCAAGATCATAAATTTTTTCCATTCGCTGTTTTCCAAGCTGATTTACAATCGCTTTTCTTGTATTCTTTGTTTTTCTTGCAATATAATCAATCAAACTGCAGGTATAAAACAAATACCTTCTCCTGCCATTATAATACCTCGCAATCTCTATATTGTAAGCACTTCAATGATTCTTCTGTCATTATCGCCATTTTAAACTTTCCTCTATCTTTCACAAAAGCATTGCTGCATCCGGCCATATTCTACTTCACTTATTTTATCATATATTTGGTACAAACGGTTCTCTAAATCTGCTTTTCTCCCCTGACCTAACCACAACCTTACAATCCTTCTTAAAACACGCAATTCCGTACTTGATAAAGTTTCTCATTCCATCCTGTCTCAGCCTATCCACATAGTCTTTTTCCTCTATCTGCTCCAGTGCTTTGGCACATGCAGCATCCATATCTCCATTTTCTGCATATTTGAGTTCGATTACAATTCCCTGATTTTCTTTATAAAAAGGTTTTTAATTTCCCTGTTTGGAATAGTCAGGCGGTATTTTCCGCTTTCTGTACGTCCCTGATGCGTCAGATATCCGGTAGTAAAAAGTACGCTCCACAGGTTTTCAATGCTTTTATCAAGCTCATCATATGTGAGTTCCAACGAGATTTCTTTTTCAATGCATTCTCCTGCAATCAGACGCTCGATTTCGTTTTTGGTCTGGACATCCGCTTTGTCTATAAATCTGCGCACAGGCTTTTACAATACCGGATAACATCCCACGGACAGTAAATATCGGTGTTTCGGAAATGATAACCATCGTACCACTCCTTAACTTCCGGATAGTGGTCTGAAAACGTATAATCATCCAGAAGTTTTTCAACCTCATTGTCCGTAAATCCAAAACTCTCATCATACGGAACATTTAAAACCGACAAAACCTCGAAATTCTTAAGCCCTGTAAAAATACTTTCTTTGGAAATACGCAGGCATCCTGTTAAAACGGCAAACTGCAGACTATCATTGGTCTTTAAAGCCATTCCGAAAAGTCCCCTGATGAGTGAAACCATCTCCCGATAATAGCCATTCTGAAACGCTTTATCCAGTGGAACATCATATTCATCTATGAGGATTACGGTTTTTTGTCCATAATGCCTATGCAATAAATGTGACAGTATATATATGCTTGATGTCAGTATATTCTCATCCATAGAATATTTGCCATTATGCAATGCGACAATTGCCTGATACTGCTCCTTTTCATTATCAGATAGTTTGTCACTCTCTGACAAAAATGAAAAACGTTGTGCCTCTCTTCCTGCCAGCTCTGTGATACGATACCTTGCATACTCATATTTAATGTCTTTCCAAAGCGGCGGGGACGGGTAAAAAGAGTCACTTTGCTCCAATCTTTTCATTGTAATTCTCGACTTACATTGATTTAAGAGGCTTGTTCGGACAGGGAAATTTTAATGTTCGGATATCTCCGGATTTGCACAGAAAAGTCTTTGTATAAGCAATCACACACTAGATGTCCATGAATCGACATATCTGGGGAACCCTTAAAAAATCGCCTGCTGCCCAGGAACCATGCTGAGAAATTTATGCCTAAGTTTATAAGTTGTTTCGAATTTTCATAAACTCTTTAGCATGTTGTCACAACCTGTTCATAATGCACTGGTAATATAAAACCACCAAAACAAAAGGGGCTGTTGTATTTTAACAAACGGTGTTGGGGTGCTGTCAGTTCCGACTAAAAACAATTCGCGAAAGCGATTTTTCTTATAGATCCGCCACAGAATATCTTTTCCTCCCTCTGTGGCGGGATTTTTTATGCACATTGCCTTCTGGATATTGGCATATGTGTGAAAATCTGCTGACTGAATTTTTTTCTTCTCTCTTTCGGGACATATGCATGGAAACTTATTGGTTATGCCCCTCTTCTTTTGCTCACTGGGACATATGCACGGAAACTTACCGGCTATGTCCTTCTTCTTTTGCTCGCTGGGACATATGCATGGAAACTTATCGGCTATGTCCCTTTTCTTTTGCTCACTGGGACATATGCATGGAAACTTATCGGCTATGTCCCTTTTCTTTTGTTTCCCGGGACATATATGCCAGAAAAAACGCTATATGTCCCATTGCCGCAGACATAAGGGACATAATGCAAAGGAATGATTCTATATGTCCCACTGTGCCAAAAAAGCGAGACATAACAGAGCAAAAATTTTCTATATGTCCCCAGGATCGCCTTGCTTATTACCGTTTTTTGTATGTCACGGTCTCCTCCCCGCTGACATGCGACTGGTTGCGCTTTTCGCGCATGAGGATTTCTGCAATCTCACGCTGTGCTGTTTTTGAAATTCCTTTTTCTTTATAATAAGGTGATGGCTTTTTGTCTTTGCCCGCACTGTTTCTGGCAACATTTATTTCGCGCGGTGCATCCACCAGCAGATGTATGTTGTTGGCAGAGCCTCCAGAGAAAATAATTTTAATGTTATCTCCCAATGTAATGTATTCGCCCGGTTTCAAGCTCAGTTTCAGCATAAGAACCTCCATGTTTATTCCCCTTCATCCAGAGGATGCAACTCTCCTTATAAGAATGTTACATCTTGACGTGGGGATATATACGGATTACCATGCATTTCTGTACTATCACTCAAGAATCCGACTTCCATGAAAGGAGTTACAAAATGGGTACTACACAACCGATTCGAAATCGCAAGGAATTGCAAAAATTCAGCACATACTACCAGACGGTCAAACCACACCCCCGCAACTATGCCCTGATTATCCTCGGTCTTAATACGGCATTGCGCATCAGTGACCTTTTACAGCTGCAATGGTCCGATGTCTATGATTTTTACACGCAGCGTTTCCGTGAACATCTGCTTATACTGGAACAGAAAACCGGAAAACAAAATTACATTGCACTCAACAAAAATGCCAGGAATGCCCTACGATGGTATATGGATGCCTGTTTTCCACAGGAAAGTGATTATCTGTTTTGCAAAAACACCGACCGGCAGCATCCCATCAACCGTTCGCAGGCATACCGCATTGTAAAAGAAGCCGCAGCCCAAACCACAAACAGCCGCATGGTCAGCTGTCACTCCATGCGGAAAACGTTTGGCTACCACGCATGGAAACAGGGAGCACAGCCCGCACTGCTTATGGGTTTGTTCAATCACTCTTCCTATGATGTCACCAAACGCTATCTTGGAATTGAGCAGGATGAAAAGGATTCTGTCTATTTGAAAATAGATCTGTAAGCAGAAATTTGAAATTTTTTATTTTTGGGGTTAAGTTCCATAAATGCCATCCGATATAAAAGGTGTAAATAAAAATGCAACATTCTTATAAGAATTGTTGCATTTTTATGTTGCAATTTTATTATGTTCATTATCTGTAAAACTATGTGTTCTTTTTTCTTTTCCAACCAGATCTTTGGACTCCATTTTTCTTAAAAGAACTGCTACCCGCGCCGTGCTGATTCCAAGCGTATCGCTGATTTTTCCTGCTATAGCCTGAATCTATGGAGAAATGCATCATTTATGTATTATACAGTTTTATTTTTTCCTGCTATAATCAGAGTAATTACAATAATTTTGAACGAAAGACGGTATTAAAATGAAAATTTCTGACGCATGTAATCATAAAAAAAGCTTATCTTTTGAGATATTTCCTCCGAAAAAGGACAGTGAACTGAAAAATATTGATGCGACACTTGATGTGCTGTGCGAACTGCAGCCGGATTTTATCAGCGTGACGTTTGGTGCGGGCGGCAGCTTAAACTGTAACCGCACGATTGAACTTGCCAAAAAGATTAAGCAGAACTACCATGTGGAGCCGGTTGTGCACCTGACCTGCCTGCATTACAACCGGGCGGAAATTGACGAATTTGCCAGAATCCTTACCGCAGAAGGCATCCAGAATGTGCTGGCACTGCGCGGAGACCGAAATCCGGATCTTACCGAAAAAGATGATTTTAAGCATGCATCCGACCTCATTTCCTATCTGAAACCGAAGGGGGATTTCTGCTTTTTAGGTGCCTGCTACCCGGAATGTCATCCGGAATCTGCCAATAAGATTGAAGAGATCCGCCACTTGAAGGAAAAGGTAAATGCCGGAGCAGAAGTGCTGCTTTCCCAGTTGTTTTTTGACAACACACAGTTTTACCGTTTTGTGGAGGACTGCCGGATTGCGGATATCAATGTGCCAATTGTTCCTGGCATCATGCCTGTCATCAATGCCGCGCAGATCAAGCGAATGATTACGATGTGCGGAGCTTCTTTCCCGGAGCGTTTCCAGAAGATTATTCATAGATTTGAAGATAGCAAGGCAGCTTTATTTGATGCGGGTATGTCGTATGCGTTAAGCCAGATCATTGATCTGCTGGCAAACGATACCGATGGAATTCACCTGTATACCATGAACAATCCGGTGGTTGCCCGCAGGATCTGTGAGGGAATTCAGCATATTATATGATGTTTATTGTGTCAGGCACTTTGTTCTTTTAGGCATTATCTGCAAAAAAGTGATTCCTTCAACTCAATATACCCAATGAGCATCGGTCCGGTCAAAAATAAAAGAACACCTTCCATCACCCTCACAAGAGAAATTTTTTGCGTAAAGCTCATGCTTCCGATCACGATCAGCATGGCAAATGCGCCAAATTTCCACACAAACTTCCAAAGATATTGCATCCTCACACGGATGTAGTTTTTTCGCGAAACCGGAACAAACCGAAGTATTTTTGAAACCGCATCCGATTTTTGCATCCTCCGGCTGAAGGCTTCATTGCTCCATTGATACGGTGCCAATACATAGTTATCCATATAAACGACCATCCACACATAGCACAGTATCATCCACGCATCCCGATAAAATATTCCATCAAAAATCAGCGTCATCCCTAACACTAGCACAACAGCTGCAAACATCCAGTATAAAAACCATGCCAGCTGATCCGTGCTCTCCTTTAAATTCCGGTCAAAATTCTTCAAATTTTCCTGTTGCTTCTTATCCTCTATCGTCATCCTCGACACTCCTGTCTTTTACACATAATACCCATGTGTTTCGATTCAAGCACATTTTTCTGCACTTCACTCAACCATTGCCGTCTCACCGCATAACCTTCACTGCCACAACGCCTTATGCATTCTCATAAAACGAAGTAAATTCCCCATGCTCAAACTGTCCGATATAATCAAATTCTTTCCGGATGTCATCCTCTAAGTGCGACGACATGATCACGGAACAGTCCAGCACTTCCAACTGCTGCCAGAGCAACCTGTAAAATTCCTTGCGGAAGATCGGATCCATCCCCGCAGTCGGCTCATCTAAAAGAAGAAGCCTCGGTTTGTGTGCGATGGCAAATGCAAGCTGAAACTTCATATTCTCACCGCGCGACATCTTCTCCACGGTCCGTGCCGTGGTAAGATCCATCTGCTCCATCAGCGCAGCAAACTGATCCATATCAAAGGTATCATAGAAGCTGCCCAGCATCCTTGCATTCTCTCTTGCACTCTTCTGCCGCAAAAACAACCGCTCCTCAGAGACAAATCCGATCCGGTTCATCGACCACGCATGATCTTCCGCGATATCGGTTCCGTCCAGATAAAAGTTGCCGCGATAATGCTTCTTTTCCTCCATAATATAGCGGAAGAATGTTGTCTTTCCGGCACCGTTTTCCCCGATGATTCCCATAATATATCCACTTGGAAGTTCAAAATCCACATTTTTCAAAGCGAACCTGCCTTTGCCGAATAACGCTTTCTTCCCCTGTACCTGCTTCGCAGAAAAAATAATATCTTCCATCTTACAACAATCCCTCCAGCATCTCACGAATATCCTCAGTTCCAAGTCCCGCCTGTTTTGCAAGCGTAATCCACTCTTGCAGGCGTTTTTCCAATTCCATCAGCTGCTTTTCGTGCAGATAATCCGTGTTGTATTTGCACACATAAAATCCTTTATTGGAAACGGAACGGATCAGTCCCTCCCGCTCCAGTTCCTCATACGCGTGCTTCGTCGTGATCACGCTGACGCCGATATCCGCTGCCAGTCCCCGAATGGACGGCAGCGCCTCGTCCGGCTGCAGTTCACCGGATATGATCTGATTCTTGATCTGATTGACGATCTGCTCGTAGATGGCATACGTTCCATGCGGTTCAATGACGATTACCAGTCCCATGTCTCCTCCTTCGTTGCAAGTTCATAGACGGCGAGTTTCTCTCTGATTCCACCCCAACGCTTGTGAAGCGCATAAGAAAGAGGTGCGTAAATGATGAGATAAATAACAAGCGCAACCCAAAATTCCACATTCGTAATCTCCGAAGAACAGATGCCAATCATCACGCAGCTTGCGATTACACTGAATACCGTGATCGGTCCGTTAAAATAACTTACCTGCCCATAAGCTGCCCGCGACGCATTATTCCGCCAGACCAGTCCGTCGTTTGTAATTCCCACACAATAGGACATAAAGAACACCGTTACCAGCTGCAGGATCACGCCTTTTATCATCATCGGCTGCACGATCAGCAGGATGATATCGATGACCGCACACAACGCAAGCGGCAGGCCAATCTTAACCTTTAACATTCTCCGGATATATTCCTCGCGCAGCTTTTTCGATCCGGGAACCAGATACAGCATCGTCGGCAGGGCACTCGTATGTGTGATTGCTGCAAACAGCGCAAGAGCCATCGGAAATGTGAGCCATATATACCCAAGCCCTTCCTTTGCACTGCCAAATACCAAAGGCGAAAACGATGCGCCAAACAGGATCACATAAAAGATACTTTTCAATACCTGATCACGGTTCTTATATTCCAGAAAATATTCTCTGATCACATTCTTATATTTGATTGCCTCTTCCATGCTCCGCTCCTTTCGCCAGATAATACATCAGTTCCTCCGTGTCCGGCTCCCACACCTTAAGTGCCCGGTCATACTCCGCGTGATCATGTTTGACCAGAGCACTGCAGCCCACCGGTGTCTCCTCCATATAGACCAGCCGCCCGCCAAAAGCCCTCAACGCATGACGCTCGCCTGCCACCATCCGGTATGCATCACGGACCGACTCGATATCTCCATACAACAGTTGTCTGCCTTTCTTAAGCAACAGCAGATAGTCCGCAAACCGGTCCACATCCGAAGTAATATGTGTCGAGAGGATCACACTCTTCGTTCCGTCCGCGGTAAATTCTCTTAAAATATGATGGAATTCTTCACGGAAGGTCTGATCAAAATTCGCCCCCGGCTCATCGAGCAGCAACAGTTTCGGATGATGCGCCAGCGCAAAAGCAAATGCAAACTTCAGCTTTTCTCCCTTGGACAGTTTCTTATATTTTTTCTTTCCATCCAACCGGAATCTCTTAAGATATTCCTTTAACAGTGTCTCATCATAATTTTTATAATATTTTCCATAATGTCTGCTGTTTGCGATCAGAGAATCCCAGTCATCGAACCATTCCTCATGAAACACAAATCCAATATCCTGCTGTAATTCCATCTGATTTGTACGGTACTCCTTCTCCTGTATAGAAATCGTTCCATCGTACTCATAAAGTCCCGCCAGAATGTTTAACAGTGTGGTTTTCCCAACACCATTCTCCCCGATCAGTCCGCAGATATAACCTGCCGGAAGTTCAAAATGGATGTCCTGTAATGCAAATGAACCGAATCTCTTGGATACGTTCTCGGTTTTGATCATTGTCTGTTCCATGCCTTTACCTCGTATTTTCATTCGTGCAAGGTTTTGTTCCGTCTGTGTATGTGTATATATACATATATACACCATGTTGTTTTAGTTGTCAACGTAAACTTACACCCATTCGACTTTTTTCTATCTCTCCATCCGGTTTCAGGCGATTGTACGCCTAAACACGCTGGTAACCATTTTAATTTTTTCCGGATCCGCTCCAACAAAATTTGTTTTTAAAAATAAAGGCTTTGGGACATTCTTTCAATGCTTACCTGATCTTCCATTATGTCTAGTTGCTTTCATTCATATCTTTCCTTTCTTTTCTACAAAAAAAGACCAAGTAAATTTCTCTACTCAGTCTGTTAATAACAACAATATTTAATTATTTTCCCGAAGGGAACAGCAACAAAGTTGCCAAAACTTGTGAAGCTCTGCTACAAGTAATACCCAGTACTTAGTGGCGAAACGCCACTAACTGGGCAATGGTTGCACCCTTGACCTGCTAAGGCGCTTCGCCCTTAACCCGAGCGGAGTCTTTCTCCTGCACCTTGCGTAAGGCTCTGCCTTTACAATCCGACAACCTGAAAGTTATCGCTTTACTTTTATTGTATCTTAGCCAAAATACTTTCTATTACAAGTGTTACTGTTATAAAGGCTCCT
>ENA-ORSG01000850-ORSG01000850.1-human-gut-metagenome-genome-assembly--contig:-NODE-850-length-23768-cov-7.838696_pt1 | contig 23768 bp, 21 predicted proteins | sample MGYA00242189_ERZ509156 | MGnify/ENA primary metagenome ERZ509156 (study PRJEB26280, sample SAMEA2338666) | human gut metagenome | biome: human gut; feature: human-associated habitat; material: faeces...
CCATACTAAATAAATTTGAAGGCAAAGATACTAATTTAGAAATTTACTCCTCAGGTTTTTACGTTGATCCTTAAAGTTTACTATTCCGACCAGCCCCCAACAAATATTAACCACGATAATCATAAAGTTCCGGGAATTTGCATACATTTGCACCACACTTATAAAAACATCATAGGTGCAATAATAAACATGGAAAATGAACTTCTGTCGCTCATTCCTGAATATATACCTTTAGGGCTCGGCGTATATGATAAAGATGGATATCTGAAATACGCCAATGACACTACACTAAAAATGTTCGGTGTAACTATGAAGGATATTTATAATATTAATATCTTCGATGACCCTAACATCACGGCAGAAGATAAAGCTCTCCTAAAGCAGGGGTTGAATGTCTCTTTTGAAACTGATTATGATTTCGATCTTTGTGAAAACTTCTACGAAACACCCATCAAAGGAATCAAAAAATACTTTGTTACCAAAGTAACTATCATGCGCGATCCCGAAGGAAATCGTCAAGGCTATTTACTAGCCTGTGAAGATATCACCGTAAAGAAAGCACAAGAGCGGGAAATTATTGAAAGCTACAAGAAAATAAAAGCAACACAAAAGGAATTATCACTAGCCTTGAATGCTGGGAAGCTATCCTCATGGAACTACAATATAAAAGAGGGTCTGTTTTGCAAATTCGATGTTCATATCGAAAATATTGAGAAAAGATCATTGCAATCCATATATGAGAGCATTCATCCCGATGACAGAAATAAATTCATGGCATTACTGGAAGCTGTTGCTCATAAACAGAAATTCCCGGAAAACAGGATTATATTAAGAGTTCTGGAAAACAATGCAACAGATTATAGTTACTCCAGCTTTACCTACAGTGCAGTAGAAGATGAAGCAGGCAATGTAGTGGTCATCACATTTATTCAACGGGATATTACCGAAGACATTATATACCAGCAAAATCTGATTACAGCCAAAAACAAAGCAGAAGAAGCGGACAAATTGAAGTCCACATTCCTCGCTAACATGAGTCATGAAATCCGTACTCCACTCAATGCAATTGTTGGATTCTCCGAATTGCTGACCGAAACGGATGATGCGGAAGAAAAATTTGAATATAAACAACTGATTGAAACCAACAGTGAGATACTCCTGAAATTAATCGGGGACATTCTCGATCTATCAAAAATTGAAGTTGGCTCCATTGATATCAATCGTCAGAAACTGAATTTGTGCCAGCTTTGCGATGAATTGTACCGATCCTTCCAGCAACGGATTAAAAATCCCAAAGTTACCCTCAAACTCATCAATCCATATACCAAATGTGTGGCGAATTTCGACAAATATCGCTTTATGCAGATATTCACAAACTTTGCTACGAATGCCATTAAGTATACGCCACAAGGTGAAATTGTGATGGGATACGAATGTATGCCCGGACAGGTAAGAATCTATGTAAAAGATAGTGGCATCGGAATACCGGAGGAGAAAAAGAACCGTATCTTCAGTCGTTTCGAGAAATTAGATACTTTTGCCCAAGGAACCGGCTTAGGACTTTCTATCTGTAAAGCCATTGCCGATGCTACAGGCGGAGAAGTAGGCTTTAAATCCAAAGCCAACATAGGTTCTGAGTTCTGGTACATCGGATATGCCGATGTCGAATATGTCGAAAAATCAGAGGTTGCAGACGAGGACTTAAATAACAAAAGTACAGAACACCTTTCCGCAGATTCCCCAGTAAAGATTAAAAATCTGAATATTCTGATAGCGGAAGATAATGACAGCAATTACCTGTTAATCAAGAAACTTCTTAAAGACAATCAACTAACCCGCGCCATAACCGGAGTAGAAGCTATCGAGAAAATCAAAGCCCAGACCTTTGACATCGTCTTTATGGATATGCGGATGCCGGTAATGAATGGACTGGAAGCAACTTCCCTCATCCGGGAATTCAACCAGACTACCCCTATTATCGCCCTTACTGCCAATGCATTCGACTCCGACAGAGAGAATGCATTAGCGGCAGGATGCAATCATTTCATGACCAAGCCCGTCAAAAAACGAGAATTGATGGATTTACTTTTCAGATATTTCAAACAACAACCCCAATAACAGGATTATTTCTGATTCAATTTACGTATCACTTTAGCAGGATTTCCCACAGCCAACGAGTCTGCCGGAATATCATGCGTAACCACTGAACCCGCACCAATTACACAACGGTCGCCAATAGTCACTCCCGGACAAATTGTCGCATGACCGCCAATCCAGCAACGTTCACCAATGGTTACCGGCAGACAATTCTCATAGGCATCCCTTTCGTCAGCATCAAGCGGATGTTGCGCTGTATAAATATGTACTCCCGGAGCAATCAGCGTTTTCCGGCCAATAGTAACTTTAGCACCATCCAAAATAACAGCACCGAAATTGATAAAAACTCCTTCAGCTGCATATATACCATCCCCATAATCGCAATAAAAGGGTGGTTCTACAAAAAAATCCGGAGCGGAATTCGGGAAAAGTGAACGGGTAACCTCCGGCATTTTAGAGGTATGATATTCAGTCACATTCAACTGATGCAGCTTCTTTTTTACTTCAGCCCGATAGGCATACATTTCAGGAGTATGAGCATCGTAATGAAGCCCTTCGCGCATACACTTTAATTCTTCTTGAAGTGTTCTCATCTTAAAAATGATTTTATTATTAACTCGTTAAAAGCACTGCAAAGTTAGTATAAATTCAAGCACCTGTATGCCCATGTTTCTGTAAAAAAAGTAAATACCCAAAACCATAAAAAAGACTCAATTGTTATCTAAATATTCGGAATTATCAGGTGTACAACAAACAGTCTTTTAGTTTAAAAAAGTTAAAAGTAGATAATCCTACGCTTATTTTCTGTTTGCTGGCACTCGATTTGCGGATATTATTACAGAGTATTAACCAATATACTCCTGATATTAGTATGACAACATGTATAACTAAAAATAAATGATTATGGAAACAAACGAGAAATTAATTGCAGTCGTAGAAATCGGTGGTGACAAAGCAACTCAATTCTGGGCAAGAGCTGATGATTTGGCGCAAGCATACAATGAGAAATCAACGGATATAGTCTATTCAGTAAAGAAACTTCCTGATTCTGATAACCTCTTTCACTTCTTCGCTACCTCAAAAGAAGAAATGACGCAGGAAACCTTGTTGGAATGTAGCCGTGAGTTCCTGGATGAATTATTGACATTAGTTCCCAGCGAATGCGTCAGAATATCCGTTGTCGGACCTAAAGCAGGCTAAAAAAGCATACCGTAAACCGGTAAAGCAAAGGATTGGGCAGGCAGAAAAGAGGCAGATAGGAATACATTCATTATCTTTGCAACTGTTTTTGTAAACCCAACCCTATATAAAATGAAGTTACTCTGGCTCGACCTCAACAGTTCATACGCACATTCTTCCCTGGCACTTCCGGCACTGCATGCCCAGATTGCTGATGATACATCCATAGAATGGGATATCGTATCAGCCACTATCAATGAGAATGTAGGTCTGACTGTCAATGAAGTCTACCATCGCCAACCTGACATACTTGCCGCTACAACCTGGCTCTTCAACCATGAGCAATTGCTCCACATCCTTTCAAGAGTAAAAGCACTCCTGCCACAATGCTGCATTGTATTAGGCGGCCCTGAGTATCTGGGAGACAATGAATACTTCCTACATAAGAACCCTTATGTCAGCTGTGTATTCAGAGGAGAAGGAGAAGAAGTGTTCCCGCAATGGCTCGCATGCCGGAACGAACAGGAAAAGTGGAATACCATTCCCGGACTCTGTTATCTCGACTCCAACGGGCAGTACAGAGACAACGGCATAGCACGTGTACTGAAATTCTCTGATCTCATATCTCCCGAAAAAAGCCGTTTCTTTAATTGGAGCAAACCATTCGTACAGCTGGAAACGACACGAGGCTGTTTCAACACCTGTGCATTCTGCGTCAGCGGAGGTGAAAAGCCTGTACGTACACTTTCCATAGAAGCTATTCGCGAACGACTCCAAATCATTCATCAACATGGTATTAAAAACGTGCGTGTACTCGACCGTACTTTCAATTACAATACCCACCGGGCAAAAGAACTGCTTGAGCTTTTTCTTGAATACCACCCTGATATACGCTTCCATCTGGAAATACACCCTGCACTTCTTTCCGAAGAACTGAAAGAAGAATTGAAACACTTGCCCGAAGGTCTGTTACACCTGGAAGCAGGCATACAAAGCCTGCGTGAACCTGTACTCGAAAAAAGCCGGAGGATGGGAAAGCTGACAGACGCATTGGAAGGTCTGAAATTCCTGTGTTCTCTCCCCAATATGGAAACACATGCCGATTTAATAGCAGGACTCCCACTCTACCATCTTTCAGAAATATTCGAAGATATCCGTGTTCTGGCAGCATACGGTGCAGGAGAAATACAACTGGAGTCTCTCAAATTACTCCCCGGTACGGAAATGCGTAGAAGAGCGGAAGAATTGGGCATCCAATATTCTCCCCTCCCACCCTATGAAGTGCTTCAAACCCGCGAGATCAATGTAAGTGAATTGCAAACAGCCCGTCAACTCTCCCGCCTGCTGGATGGATTTTATAATACTCCAGCCTGGCAATCTATCACCCGTAAACTCATTCTGAAAGAAGAAAAATTCCTGTATCGGTTCCTGGAAAACTTGATACAAATAGGTTTGATAGACCAACCGATAAGTCTGGAAAAACGAGGACTTATCCTGTATGAATTCTGTAAGCACAACTATCCAGAATATCAGTTAGAAGCCAGCATTGCTTGGATAGAGGCCGGCATGTCACTGAAAAAACTTCCGGCAGAAAAGGTAAAGACCAAACGACAGGTTCCCCCGGAGAACTGGCAAGTACTGTATGGCCAATACAAAGAGAATCTCCGCCTTTGTTTCCTGCCTGTCAATGAGGAAACCAATCAAGGCTATTGGTTTGGTTTCGAATCGGAGATACAGAAGCCGGAACCCGTATTCAAAGCAATGAATTAACTGAAAAGATAAATGGAAGACAAGACCATAGAAAAAGTAGATTTCTCCATCGAGGAACTGGAAACAAATTATTATGAATGTACATTTGACAAATGTAACTTTTCAGATAAGCCTATCGGAAGAGTTATATTCGAAAAATGTACATTCAAAGAGTGCAACCTTTCATTAGTAAAAACCAGTAATACCTCTTGGTTGGATGTCCTGTTCACCGATTGCAAAATGACAGGCATCAACTTCAGCCTCAGCAACCGCTTCGGCTTGTCTGTGGAATTCCATAATTGTCTGTTGTCCTACGCCCTTTTTACTGAGATGAAACTGAAAGGAACCCGTTTTATAGGGTGCGATTTGCAAAACACAGACTTTATGGAAACCGACCTTTCCAATGCAGTATTTAAAGATTGCGACCTCTGTTATGCTTCTTTCCATCATACCAACCTGGAGAAAGCAGATTTCACTACTGCACGCAATTATGCTTTAAATCCTGCTGCCAACCGTCTGAAAAAAGCGAAGTTCTCCCGATACGGACTGGAAGGGTTGCTTACAGGATTAGGAATAGAAGTTGTCGATTAACTTCTCCTTGTATAACTTGGGAGTAGGTGCAGTACTACAAGGTAATGTAACCCAAACAGTTGTACCTACACCTACTTCCGAAGTCAACCCAATAGATCCACCCATACATTCCGCAATGGACTTACATATAGGCAACCCTAACCCAACTCCTTGTGTAAAAGAGTCCACTTTTTCAAAACGTTCAAAAATAACAGGCAATTTATCCTGCGGAATACCACATCCGGTATCCGTTACCTTTATCTCAATACCTTGTTCTGTAATGCCGTAAGTAATATCAATATACCCTTCCTGAGTATGCTTCAAAGCATTCGACAAGAAGTTATTCAATATCTGTTTCACACGCTTTGTATCCAGTTCAACCATATAGCCCTGTCCCGGTTTATGAATACGGATATCCAGCCTTCCGACTGCTTTCATCCTGTACTCGGTAGCACTTTCCATTATCAAGTCGGACAGACAGAACCACGTGGGATGCAGATCTATATACCCCGCCTCTATCTTCGAAATATCAAGAATATCATCCACTATTTTCAGTAGAAGCGCATTGTTGTGATTGATCAGATTACAAAATTCTTTCTTTTCCGCTATATCCTCAGTATCCGCCAATATGCTGGAGAAACCAACAATAGCATTCAAAGGAGTACGGATCTCGTGACTCATATTTGCCAGGAAAGCCGTCTTCAGTCGATTGGCTTCCTCTGCTTTGTCTTTCGCTTTCCGCAAATCGCTTTCCAGCTTTTTCCTCTCGTCAATAATCTGGGTGCCTCCAATCAGAATAGCAGGTTTTCCACCCTCATCATACTCATATATGATACCATAGATATTTCTCCAAGATAAAGTATTGTCCGCATTCTGGTATAAGAACTCTTCATCAATAAGCTTGGAACAACCTTTCTCCAATCCATCTATCGCTTCATAGATTCTTTTTCTGTATTCCGGCAATACATGCGACAGGTGCTCATCCACATCTACTACTACAGTTCCCTGCTCCCCTTTCTCCAGGTTTCCTTCCCAAATAATCTCTTTACGCTTCAAATCCCACTTCCATAGTTTCAGCTTAATTGCTTTCACCAGCAAGTGGTGTTGAAGACTTTGCTGTTTCAGTTGCTGTTGCTTCTGCTCCAACTCCTGCATCAAAAGATTATAAGGCTTCATTAGTTCCTCCTCACCATCAATATCAGGAAGACGGTTGCGAATTTTATTATATTTTCGGAAATAATAGACTGCCGCTATCAGTGAAACAATGAAAGCAAACAGAGTTATTAAATATAAAATATACGTCATGATTCAAGTTATCCTTATATATTGAATTACAAAGAAACTCAATTATAAGATAACCCCTGAGTTATATTTTCAATTGATTATTAAAAATAGTATCAAATGATATTAAAAAAAGTACTATACAACTAATATACAGCATTTTAAGAATCCATATCCTTCTGAGCATTCTTAAATTCCGAAGGAGTCATTCCCGTTCTTCCCTTAAACAACTGATGGAATGTAGGCATGCTGTTGATGCCTGATGATTCAGCAATTGCACGCAAAGTGTAATCGGGTTGTTCCTTCATTAAATGTATCGCATAATTCAGGCGCAGGTTATTGATATATCCGTTCAGGTTAGTGTCCGTATTCTCCTTTATCATCTTGGCAAAACGAGTATTATTCATGCGGACAATTCTAGTCAGTTCTTCTCTCGATAAGTCGGGAGAAAGATACATTTTATCCCGTTTTATAATATAATCCAGCTTTTCGAAAATCATCTTATTCATCTGCTTATCCTGCTCCTCGTTATCACCGGATTCGTCTTCCACTTTCTCTGGAAAAGAGAGATCTTTCTCTACACCCAGTTGCGAACGGTCCATTTCTTCCTGCATGGAAAATTGCTCGTTAATGCGTTTTACCAGCGCTTTATTTTTGTTTCTGATTACACAATTTTGATGCCATAGTCTCCACAAAAAGAATAAAGCCAGTAATGCGCCACTCAGAATACATATCAGCGTAATGGTTCGTATCTTCAGCTGAAACGCCTGTTCCGAGATACGGGCTTCTTTCTCGTTTAGCTCATAAAGTGCATCCAGTTCTAGAGCGGCATTCTGCTTTTCCCGCTGATAAATGCTATCTTTTATTGCAGTGATATCTCTTTGAAGATTTATAACCGTTTTATAGTTCTCTAATTTAACATTGGCTTGTATTTCCAAATTCAGGATACTGAGATACTGGCTATTCAATGTATCCTGCTGACGCATTACTTCCTTAAAATCACGACAATTATCCAATACGGCCTGATATTTTCCCAAAAGCAATAAATAAGGAGTAGCATCAAATTTACCATCAGGAGTGGAAGCAGCATTTGTCGACTGATATTTCTTATAATATACAGCTGCACGCTTCTGGTCTCCCATCAAATGGAAAAGATAAGCCAATTTGGAGTATACATACGCAAATTGCAGATCCAATAAGTCCGCACGGATTTTCGATTGTTCACTCATCCTGTCAAGTAACTTTTCGCGTTGCAGACCTATTTCCAAAGCCTCGTTCGATCGCTTGTCAGCAATCAGATAACCCATCTTCACTCCATAGAAATAGGAAAGCATCGTTTCATACTCTTCATTTTTAGAATTATCGAGCAAGTCAATGGCCTGATCAAAGAACAGATACCCCTCTTCTTTGAAAGAAAGCCTTCTTTTGTTCTCTCCCATACAAAACAATAACTTACATTCGGACTGTATATCTTTAAGTTCGCGCGCCAGCTCCACCCCCTGAACAGCATAGCGCATGCTTTCCTTATATTCACTTAATAGAGAAAATAATTCAGCCATGGATACCGTCATCCTCAACAAATGTGAAGGATTATCATGTGACAGGGAATCGCTGACATAAGCCCTGCGAGCATAATAAAGAGCGGATTTATTTCTGTACATATTACGATAAACCGCACTGCGCAGCTCATCAACAATATTTAGAGGCATTGCACTGTTTACTTCAGCTTTATCCAATAATTGCAAGGTCCGAACAGGATCTTTCATATAATCCTTCATAATATACTCCCTGGTATATTGTTCCGGCGCACGGTTATCCCCCCCTGCCCGGACAGGCAGAGATAGGAATCCCAATAAAAGGAAGCACAAGTAGTAGAAATGTCTCATAATATCTTTCTTATTCTTCTGTGTCTATTTTCTGATGGACTGCACAGTCTGCGCAAATGCCCTTGATAACGTAATTTATACCGGTCTGCATAAACCCTTCCGGAAGGTTGACCGTTGGAGCATGCACACTTCGGATGCAGTACGTCTTGTGGCACTGCTCACAATAGAAATGCATGTGCTGGTCTTCCACCGTGCACATACAACAATCTTCACAAACCGCATATTTCAGCGAACCGCTTCCATCGTCCACTCCATGTATCAGGTGATGGGAAAGAAACAGGGTTAATGTCCGGAAGATAGTAGATTTATCAACCGTGTCGAGTTTATCCTCCAGGTCAGTCACGGACACGGCCCGCTTCATCTCCATCATAGTACGGAGAATCAGCAGCCGCATGGCCGTAGGCTTTATATCCCGCAGGGACAATTTATGCAAATATATTTCTTCCATATTTCTTAAAACTTCTTTCTCAATATACGGACTGAATTCAGCACCACCAACAAAGCTACGCCGACGTCAGCAAACACTGCCGCCCAAAGAGTGGCAAATCCGCAGGCACCCGCCAGCAACACCAACACCTTCACCGTAATAGCACCTACTATATTTTGCATCACTATCCGTCGTGTTGCCCGCCCTATAGAGATAGCGGTTGCAACTTTGGATGGCTGATCAGTCTGAATAACGACATCCGCGCTTTCGATGGCAGCGTCCGAACCTAACCCTCCCATGGCAATACCTACATCACTGAGAGCCAATACAGGAGCATCGTTCATACCATCTCCGACAAATGCGACAGACATACCCGGAACAGAATTGAGTTGTTCCAAATGAACGGCCTTATCTTCCGGCAATAAGTCACCGTAGGCTTTGTCAATTCCCAATTCCTTTGCAAAGATATTAACAATCTCTTGTTTATCCCCGGATAACATTTGAATATTATCTATTTTTAAAGCCTTTAATTTTTTAATAGCATCTACCGCATCCTCTTTCAAAGTGTCTGAAAGTAGCAGTTGTCCGGCATACTTCCCATCCACGGCACAGACCACTACCGTAGCTACACAATCCGCAAGTTCTTCGGGTACAGCTATCTGACGGTCAGTCAATAAACGGATATTACCGACAAGTACCTGATGGTGTTCCACATCAGCTTCCAGACCGTATCCGGCCAATTCATTCAGAGAAGTCACAACCGCAGGTTTCACACCACGTCCGGAAGCATAGTGAACAATGGCTTGTGCCACAGGATGGGTACTTTTCTTTTCTACAGATGCCACTAAACTCAGTAATTCATCTTCGGGGATATCTGTTGCCTGTATGGATGTCACACGGAAACTACCGGTAGTCAACGTACCTGTTTTATCGAATACAACTGCATTGATACGGGTTATGGCATCCAGATAATTACTTCCTTTAAACAAGATACCTGTACGCGAAGCCGCTCCTATTCCGCCAAAATAGCCCAATGGGATACTGATAACCAATGCACAAGGGCAGGATATTACCAGAAACACCAGTCCCCGATAGAGCCAGTCATTGAACACATAGTCAAATCCCGGATGCACAGCCGCAACAAGTGCAGGAAGGGCAACGATAAGAAAAGCCAACAGGACTACAATCGGTGTATAGATACGGGCAAACTTCCGGATAAAAAGTTCCGCCGGTGCTTTCCGTTCCGCCGCATCCTGAACTAAAGTAAGAATACGTGCCAGAGTGCTATGATCATAAGGTTTCGTCACTTGTATGCGCACTGCCTGTCCGCTGACAATCATACCGGCAAGCACCTCGCCTCCTTCGGAGACATTGCGCGGCATACTCTCCCCCGTCAGTGCCGAAGTATCGAAAACGGCATAAGGATTTTGCAAGCTACCATCCAAGGGAACCCGTTCGCCGGGCTTCACCTCGATCACTTCTCCTACATTTACCTCACGGGGGGAAACAGTACTTAGTATCCCCTTTCGGTACACATCTACCTGTTCGGGACGTACATCCAGCAAATCCTTGATATTACGGGATGCCTGGTTCACAGCCTTATCCTGCAACATCTCTCCGATGGAATAGAGTAGCATTACTGCCAGTGCTTCCGGATATTCTCCGATATAGAAAGCTCCAAGGGAAGCCAATGCCATCAGCGAAAACTCATTGAACCAGTCTTTTTGCAAAATACTCTCCCAAGCTTCGCGCATCACAGGCAGTCCGACAGGCAGGAAGCCTATAAGAAACCAAAGGAACTCGATAACCGGATTAGCGAACCACGTCCACTCCTGATGCTGGAAGACAATACCCAACAGAAGGAAGACACCAGACAACACCGGAGCCCACCACTTCTTAATGATAGATTTCTCTTTTTCTTTGCTCTGCGAATGAGTATGTGAACAACAACACTGACATTTACTTTCCATAATCTTTTTATTTTTTTAGTTGGTACAAAGGTAAGGAATAGGAAATGCAACCGGGTTGCAAAGAGCCCATTGACAACTTATTATAAATTATTTCTGTAATTGCATAGAACTAAAATCCTATTCGCAAGAAACTAACTCTGTTTATACACATTATTATTCTTACAACAAATATTATTATTTCTTACAATAGTTGTGCTTCTTTCTTACAATAGCTGTTGTAAGAAAGAAGTATAATTGTTGTAAGATTATTTTTTAGCACTTTCAAGAATAATTTCTTGTATCCCGGAGATTAAACGGATTGAAAAGAGGATAAGTTATTAAACATTCTCAAAAAGAGCAATCACTGTCAAACTTTTATTGAAGATAAATAGTTTAATATATAAATATAAACAACGAACCAATATGAAAAATGTAGTACTCATAGGAGCCAGCGGTTTTGTAGGAACCGCCATCCTGAATGAATTGCTGAACAGAGGCCATAAAGTAACTGCCATTGTACGCGACCCGGCCAAGGTGACCGCCAGCAATCCGAACCTGAAAGTCATTCAGGCAGATGTAACCGATACCGATGTTCTGATTGAGGCCAGTAAAGGTAAAGACGCCGTCATCAGTGCTTATAACCCCGGCTGGAAGAATCCCAATATATACGAAGAAACGCTGAAAAACTATCCGCTGATAGTGGATAGTGTGAAGAAGGCCGGTGTTGAGCGTCTACTTATCGTGGGCGGTGCCGGAACCCTGTTCTATGCTCCCGGAAAGATGGTGATGGATGCTGACGATGTTCCAGCCAAACTGTTGCCCGGAATCAAATCCCTCGGAGAATTCTATCTGAATACGCTTCGTAAAGAAAACGATATTGACTGGATATTCCTCTCTCCTGCCGCCAATATGACACCGGGAGAACGTACCGGAAAGTTCCGTATCGGAAAAGACGACTTAGTGGTAGATGTAAATGGAGACAGCAATATCTCCGTTGAAGACTATGCCGTAGCAATGGTAGACGAATTGGAACAGAAGCACCACCACAAGGAGCGCTTCACCATAGGATATTAAACAAGGCTATTTCAGAAAAGGATTTCTTTAAATTTCAAAACAGAATAAATGCCGGCAAATAAAGAATCACTCTTCTTTTTTGCCGGCATTTGTCTTTTTACCAAACTTAATTGAGCTAACCCTATTTATTCTGCATTCTTTTTCAGCCATTCCAACCTGCGCATATCAGGCAGGTGCTTTACCTTGAAGTTCTCAAACTTAACATTAAATCCGCCTCCATCGGGACAGGCAGCCATGAATCCAACTTTCATCGGAATATTATCCTGCAACCATGCATTCCGCATCATCGTATAAGTCTTGTCATCGAACGAATAGAAGATTTCAACGGCATCCAGCCTGCGGACAGCTTTAATCCAAATATAAGGAACTGGTTTATCCAACGTGATTACACTCCAGTCACTGGTCTTGTGAGTCACCACTGTACTCAGATTGAATTTTCCGTCTACAAACTCAATGCCTGCTTTGATGTAGTTTTCATGATCGATGCGCAACATCAGTCCCGCCTGGTCAAAGCGTGCCTTATAATCGCCAGTCACTTTCACTTTAACTTCAAATTCACCGCCATACGTTGCATAATAGAAAGGGGCGTCATCCACAGTAAAGCCATAATGAGAGATACGCCAATAATCACTCTGCGGAGTGACAAACATCGAAAGACTTTTATCCTTTATTTCCCACTGTTCAGGTTCGTTGAACCACTGCATTTTCTCCAATGTCTGAGCAAAAGAGGCTTGTACCCCAATCATCATCAACAGACTAAAAAATAACTTTTTCATTTCTCGTGTTATTTTAATGAGTTATTATTCTGACATATATTTAGCCCTGTCCGCTTCGGTGATCGTACGTAGCACCCGGCAAGGATTACCGACGGCCAGCACATTGGCAGGAATACTTTTTGTAACCACACTTCCGGCACCAATAATCGTATTGTCACCAATCGTCACTCCCGGCAACACACAGACCTGGGCACCAATCCACACATTATTTCCGATAGTGATAGGATAGGCATATTCAAGCCCCTGGATTCTCTGTTCCGCATCCAAGGCATGTCCGGCAGTATAGAAACCACAGTTCGGAGCCACAAAAACATTATCGCCAAATGTAACTTTAGCTCCATCCAGAATGACGCAATTCACATTCGAATAGAAGTTCTCCCCTATTTCGATATTATATCCGTAATCACAATAAAATGGTTGTTCTATCAAGAACGATTTTCCGGTCTTACCGAACAGTCGGCGGATAATGCTCTCCCGCTCCTTCTTTTGTGAAGGGCGCAAGCTATTCAGTTCATAACATACTTCTTTGCAAGCTTCCCTCTCCGACACAAGCTCTATATCATTATTGGCATCATACAATTTCCCAGCTTTCGCTTTTGCTTTTTCACTCTCCATAATTTATTGCACTTAAAATAAATAACCATTAGTTTTCATTACCTTTGCAAAGGTAAAGGCTTACAGATAAGTCGGCAATACTGATTAATAACCATTTTTCCATCTCCATACCGTATGGACATCGTAAATAAACTGAAGAAAGAGCTACTGAAACAAGCGTTCACCGAGGAACAGAAACAAACGGAACGCCTGAATGAGTGCAAACATATAGCTTCCATATATGCACAGACTGAAAATGCCATAGCAGTGTTAAGTGATATGAAAGCCAATATTAGTTATATTTATTACGGCGGAGTAGCCGAGAAACTGGGACTGGCAGAACGAAATACCGCCAAGACCATTCAGTCGATATGGGAAGAAGAAATATTCAGCCGCATTCATCCGGACGACTTACAGGAAAAGCATTTGCAGGAGCTCCGCTTCTTCCACTTCCTGAAAAGTGTCCCGGAAAAGAAACGCCCGGACTACTACCTTATACACAATATGCGCATGCGCGATCATTCGGGCAGGTATGTACACATCTTGCACAGGATGTTTTATATAGCGAGCCACTCAAACGGAAGTGTATGGTTATCCTTATGCCTTTACAACTTTTCAATGGATACGTCGTTAAGTTGCACCATTCTTAACTCGGCAGACGGGCAAACCCTCGAACTGGAAAAGCAGAATTGCAACGACCTGTTGTCAGACCGGGAAAAAGAAATCCTACAATTGATAAATAAGGGAAAAATGAGTAAGGACATTGCCCAGACATTATCCATTAGTATAAACACCGTAAACCGGCACCGGCAAAATATTCTGGAGAAACTTCAGGTAAACAATTCTATTGAAGCTTGCCGGATTGCTAAAGAATTGCACTTGTTATGATAAGAGAAGTAAGGCCGGAATTAATATTAACTCACTAAAGTACATTTATGAAAGCAAAATTCTTTTTAAGCTGTATGGCGCTGGCAATCTTGTTCAGTGCATGCAATACCACCAACCGCACCCCGAAACAGAAGATAGAACAACAAATAGATTCCCTTCTGAAAGATAAAAAAGCTACGGTAGGCGTTGCCGTACTCGCCAATGATGAGACTGTAGCTGTTTATAATAATCAAATCCATTTCCCCCTGTTAAGCGTCTTCAAGTATCATGTGGGACTGGCTGTTCTGGATAAGATGGATAAAGGACATATTGCTTTAGATAGTCTTATTGAAGTGAAATCTTCACAACTGAAATCCAATACATACAGTCCGTTAAGAGATAAATTCCCCGATCAGGATATTACAATTTCTCTCGGAGAATTACTAAAGTACAGTATCTCACAGAGTGATAACAACGCATGTGATATCCTTATAGAATATGCCGGTGGTATAGATCAAGTAAACGAGTATGTGAAATCGTTAGGAATAAAAGATTGTAATCTTGCGGCAACAGAAGACCTCATGCATACCTCCGGAGATGCCTATCTGAACTGGAGTACTCCGGAAGAAGTAGTCAGATTACTGAATATAGCCGACAAGCAACCCCTATTTGGAACTCAATACAAAGACTTCCTTCAAGCAATCATGCAGGAAACTTCTACCGGCAAAGATAAGCTGAAAGGCCAGTTACCTGCCGACGTAATCGTAGGCCATAAGACAGGCTCTTCCGATCGGACTCCGGAAGGGATAAAGATTGCTGATAACGATGCAGGCTTTGTTATCCTGCCCAACGGACAGAAATATTATATAGCTGTCTTCGTCATGGAGTCGCAGGAAACCGATGTAGATAATGCAGCTATCATCGCCAGTATATCCAAAATTGTACATGATACTTTAAACTCAGATATCCAATGAACAAGAAAACTGATCCCCGCTGGCTCGAATGGGCCAAGGAATTACAATTCATAGCTCAGGCAGGACTAACCTACTCCCGAGATCCCTTCGACATCGAGCGTTTTGAACGTATCCGGGAAATATCGGCAGAGATCATGAGCCATCAAAGCGATCTGCCGATAGAGAAAGTAAAAAAATTATTCTGCAATGAAATCGGTTTCCAAACACCTAAACTGGATACCCGTGCCGCCATCTTTAATGACGGGAAAATACTTCTGGTAAAGGAAAAAGCCGGTGTATGGTCTATGCCCGGTGGCTGGGTAGACGTCAACCAAAGCATCAAAACCAATACGGAGAAAGAAGTCAAAGAAGAAGCCGGACTGGACGTAAAAGCCGTACGCCTGATTGCTTTGCAGGATAGAAACCTGCACAATGTGCCTCCTTATGCATATAATGTCTGCAAAGCCTTTGTTCTTTGCGAAGTAACAGGCGGAAGTTTTCAGAGTAATATAGAAACTACCGAAAGCAGCTATTTCTCTTTGGACGAAATACCTGCATTGGCCGAAGAAAAGAACAATAAGGAACAGATAGCCATGTGTTTCGCCGCCTATCTGGATGAAAACTGGAAGGTACCATTCGACTAAAAAAACCACTCGTAAAAAGTAAAGATATGAAGAAAGAAACCACCCCTCTCCGCCTGATTTATCCGCAATGGCAAGGCGGAATTGTAGATCACTGGATGCCGGATATTCCGGTAGAAGACTCTTCCAGAGGTTATTATTTAGGTGCCCAGTTACTGAACCTGCTGGCTCCGGACAGCAATCAGAAAACCGTGGAAGTTCCGGTATCTCTCGATATAAACGACAGAGCAACGGAAAAAGGTATCAACTCCCGTAACGTGATTGTCAAACAAAGCAAGGCTGCGCTCGATATACTTAACGAAAACAAACCGGACCGGATCATCATCCTGGGCGGAGAATGTTCGGTCAGCGTTGTTCCGTTCACTTATCTGGCTGCCCGATACCCGAACGATGTAGCCATAATCTGGATAGATGCTCATCCGGACATCAACCTGCCTTATGATGATTACAAAGGGTATCATGCCATGGCCCTCACCGCTTGCTTGGGAATGGGTGACGAAGAGATTATGAACTTACTGCCCGGTAAGTTTGACGCTTCCAAAGCATTAATAGTAGGACTGCGTTCATGGGATAAAGGCATGCAGGAACGGCAAAAGGAATTGGGCATAAAAGGTCTGGCACCGAAAGAAACAGCGGACAACAGTTCCGCCATTATGGAATGGCTGAAAAGTACCGGAGCTTCCAAGGTTGTCGTCCACTTTGACTTGGACGTGATAGATCCTGCCGACATGATAGCAGGCGTCGGCGTTGAACCGGACGGTATGAAGACCGAGGAAGTAGTCCGTGTGATTAACGATATTGCCTCCGAATATGACCTGATAGGGCTGACCGTAGCCGAACCAATGCCACGTATCGCTATAAAAATCAGGAATATGCTGAACCAGTTGCCTTTATTAAAAGAGTAAGAAAAGAGAAACTCACAAATAATCTCTATATTTGTATGGTCTCAAACAAAAACAACTGGAATCTACAAAAAATACAGACCATGCATACGATATTGATTATTGAAGACGAACCAAGAGTAGCCAGCCTGCTCAAGAATGGACTGGAAGAGAATGGTTATCAAACCATGATAGCTTACGATGGTGTCATGGGACTGCGTCTCTTCCGTGTCCATACGTTCGACCTGGTGATTTCTGATATTATCCTGCCCAAGATGGATGGTTTTGAGCTATGTAAAGAAATCCGTAAGACAAACCCAGGCATCCCTATCCTGATGCTGACAGCCTTAGGCTCTACAGATGATAAACTGGACGGATTCGATGCAGGAGCCGATGACTACATGGTGAAACCTTTCGATTTCCGCGAACTCTATGCAAGAATCAGGGTACTGCTGAAACGTAATAATGAAGCAACCGCACCGCAACCCCGGGAGATCAGATATTCCGACCTGTACATTGACCTACAAGGAAAAAATGTAACCCGAAACGGCACTCCCATCAAACTTTCACCCAAAGAATACAACCTGTTGCTCTACATGGCCGAGAATGCAGAGCGGGTTCTCAGCCGCATAGAGATAGCCGAAAAGGTTTGGAAGACCCATTTCGATACCGGGACCAACTTTATCGATGTATACATCAACTATCTTCGCAAAAAGATAGACAAGGACTTCGACACCAAACTGATCCATACCAAAGCCGGTATGGGCTTTATACTGACGGATAAACTATGAAGATCAGAACAGCCTTAACCCTGCGGTACACTTGTATCACAGCCGCCGTGTTCCTGGTATTTATCACTGCCATCTACTACGTCAGTGAGCACTCGCGCAGCAATGCCTTTTTCCGGAATCTGAAAAGCGAAGCCATCACCAAGGCACATCTGTTTCTGAACAACCAGGTGGATGCCGAAACCATGCAATCCATTTACCTGAACAATAAAAAGTTTATCGACGAAGTAGAAGTAGCCGTCTACGACACCGACTTCCGGATGTTATACCACGATGCCTTGCAAAACGACATCATAAAGGAAACTCCGGAAATGATAGAGCGCATCCTCCAGAAGAAAGAAATAGACTTCTACATCGAAGATTACCAGGGAGTAGGTATCATCTATACTTTCGAAGGTAAGGATTACATCGTTACCGCCGCCGCTTATGACGGCTACGGATATGCCAAACGGGAAATCCTGAAAGAAACACTCGCCCTATTACTATTCAGCGGACTGACCGTGCTGATTATTGTAGGCTACCTCCTTGCCCGGAGCGCATTGGCCCCCATCAGAATCATCGTGAAAGAAGCGGAGAACATAACCGCCTCACGAATCAACAAACGCCTGCCCGTCAAGAATGAAAAAGACGAATTAGGCGAACTGAGCCTTACCTTCAATGCCTTGCTCGACAGACTGGAAAAGTCATTCAATTCGCAGAAGATGTTTGTCAGCAACGTGTCGCACGAACTGCGTACCCCTATGGCTGCACTTTCTGCCGAACTTGATCTTGCCGTGCAGAAAGAACGAAGTCCCGAACAATACCAAAACGCCATCCACAACGCGTTGCAGGATTCGCAAAGAGTGATTAAACTCATCGACGGATTACTGAACCTTGCCAAAGCGGATTATGAACCGGAACAGATCAAAAGAGAAGAAATCCGTCTGGACGAGCTATTGCTCGATGCAAGGGAACTTGTCTTGAGGGCGCACCCCGATTTCCATGTGGAACTTGTATTCGAGCAGGAAGCCGAAGACGACAAGGTGCTCACAGTAATCGGTAATAGTTACCTGCTTACAACAGCGTTCGTAAACCTCATCGAAAACAATTGCAAGTACTCCCGGAACCAAACTTCTTTTATCCAGATTTCTTTCTGGGAAGAATGGTCCATCATCCGCCTTTCGGACGACGGTGTGGGCATGTCGGACAAGGACAAAGAGCACTTGTTCCAACTCTTCTACCGCGGTGAAAACAAAGATGTGGCATCCGGCTACGGCATCGGCATGACTTTGGCACAAAAGATACTGAGCCTGCACAAAGGGGAAATATCTGTCTTCTCGCATCCGGGTGAAGGAACCACTTACGTCGTTAAACTCCCGCATATCTGATTTCTCTAATGGTTTTCTAATACCACTCTAATAAATCTCTAATGACTTCTCCACGAAGCCGTTCTTACTTTTGCGTCGTGAAATAGAAACGCAATTAGTAACTTCAAAAAAAGGAAAGAGATTATGAAGTGGAAGAAAAAGTTACAGCAGCCTCAGTATGCGCTCAACTCCGAGAAAGTATTCCTGACTGCCACACAACCGGCAAAATCCGTTTACTCATACCTGCAAACGACAAGGCTCGGGTTGACAAGAGCAGAAGTTGAAGACCGCCAGCTTACGTATGGAAAGAACGAAGTGGTTCACGAACAAAAGAAAAATCCGTTCATCGTATTCATCAAAACTTTCATCAATCCGTTCATAGGAGTGCTGACCGGATTGGCAGTCATATCACTCGTCATCGACGTACTCATGGCAGAACCGGGAGAACAGGAATGGACGGGAGTCGTCATCATCGCCGTCATGGTGGTGTGTAGTGCCATCCTGCGTTTCTGGCAGGAATGGAAAGCCAATGAAGCCACAGATTCACTAATGAAAATGGTAAAGAATACCTGTCTCGTGAAGCGTGCCGGAAGTGGTGAGGAAGAACTGGATATTACGGAACTGGTTCCGGGAGACATCGTCTTCCTGGCAGCCGGAGACATGATTCCGGCAGACCTGCGCATCATCGAATCCAAGGACTTGTTCATCAGCCAGGCTTCCCTGACCGGAGAGTCGGAACCGATAGAGAAGTTTCCGGAAGTAAAGGAAAAGCAATACCGGAAAGGCAGCATCGTGGAACTGGATAACATCTGCTACATGGGTTCCACCGTTATCAGTGGCGCAGCCAAAGGTATCGTATTTGAAACCGGCAACAGGACTTTCCTCGGTACTATCGCCCGCAACCTCACGGGACACCGTGCCACTACCGCTTTCGACAAAGGAATCAGCAAAGTAAGCCTGCTGCTCATCCGTTTTATGCTGGTCATGGTTCCTTTCGTCTTCTTCATCAACGGGTTTACGAAGGGGGATTGGTTCGAGGCTTTCATCTTCGCCATTTCGGTAGCCGTGGGACTCACTCCCGAGATGCTTCCGATGATTGTAACCGCCAACCTCTCTAAAGGCGCTCTGTCCATGTCGAAGAAGAAAACGATTGTCAAGAATCTGAATGCCATCCAGAACTTCGGTGCGATGAATATTCTTTGCACCGACAAAACGGGTACGCTGACGTGCGACAAGATTGTTCTGGAAAAGTACATCAATGCCGATGGCAGCAATGACGAAAGCAAACGAATATTGCGTCACGCCTACTTCAACAGCTATTTTCAGACCGGGCTAAAGAATCTGATGGATAAAGCCATCCTCTCGCACGTAAAGGAACTGAAGCTGGAACATCTGAAGGATGCCTACACCAAAGTGGACGAAATACCGTTCGATTTCATCCGCCGGAGAATGTCCGTAGTGATAGAAGACAAACAAGGGAAACGCCAGATCATCACCAAAGGCGCCGTGGAAGAGATGCTCAGTATCTGTTCGCACACAGAATTCAATGGAGAAGTGCAATCTCTGACGGATGAACTGAAGGTTAAAGCCCAAAAGATCAGCGAAGAAATGAACCGGAAAGGAATGAGAGTGCTGGCCGTTGCTCAGAAAAGCTATATAGAGAAGGTGGGTAATTTCTCCGTGAGTGATGAAAAAGAAATGGTTCTGATTGGCTTTCTGGCTTTTCTTGATCCCCCGAAACCATCTGCGGCAGAAGCTATTAAGCAACTGCATGAGTATGGTGTGGAAGTTAAAATCTTATCGGGGGATAATGATATTGTAGTGAAAGCCATAGGTCGGCAAGTAGGTATCGACACAAGTTATTCACTGACCGGACCGGATATTGAGAATATGGATGAGGCTACTTTGAAAGAGCGTGTAAAGACCACCACCTGTTTTTCCAAATTGACGCCTCTACAAAAAACACAGATTATTTCCATCTTACAGGAACAGGAGAATACCGTAGGATTTCTGGGAGACGGCATCAATGATGCTGCCGCCTTACGGCAATCGGATATTGGCATTTCGGTAGATTCTGCCGTGGACATCGCCAAGGAAAGTGCCGACATTATCCTGCTGGAAAAAGACCTGATGGTACTGGAAGACGGAGTACTGGAAGGCCGGAAGACTTTCGGGAATATCAATAAGTACATCAAGATGACGGCAAGTTCAAACTTCGGTAATATGTTCAGTGTCATGTTTGCCAGTGCGTTTCTGCCGTTCTTGCCGATGATGCCGATTCATCTGCTCATTCAGAATCTGCTATACGATATCTCGCAAACTACAATTCCGTTCGACCGCATGGACCCGGAGTTTCTGAGAAAGCCACGCAAATGGGATGCGTCAGACCTGAAACGTTTTATGATTTATATCGGGCCCATCAGTTCCATATTTGATATTGTCACGTATCTGGTGATGTGGCATGTGTTTGGCTGTAATAGTCCGGAACATCAGTCCTTGTTTCAATCAGGATGGTTTATTGAGGGGCTGCTTTCGCAAACTCTGATTGTACACATGATACGTACACGGAAAATTCCGTTCATACAGAGCCGCGCCACTTGGCCCGTAATCGGTATGACTACTTTGGTGATGGTTATAGGAATTGTGATACCGTTCACATCTTTCGGAGCATCCATCGGTTTGCAGGCACTTCCATTGAGTTACTTCCCGTGGCTGGTGGGTATTCTGCTCTCCTATTGCGTGCTGACCCAATTGGTAAAGAACTGGTATATCAGAAAGTTTTCGGGTTGGTTATAAAAGAAAGCCCTGCTTTCTTCTTTGTCAGACGATACTGGCGGATGAAGAAAGCAGGGCTATAGTATCAACAAAACTACAGTGTCATTATTCAGAAAAAGACTCGTCGCATACTTCGGTAACTTGTTCATAAGGAATACATCCATAGCTGCGGTCGTCCAGATAACGCAATGCTACATATGGTACATCTGCCCCGGAAACATACATTTGCAATATAGATATAACCTCCGCCATACGCGAAGTGAATGAGCCATTTCGTTCATTATAAACCTTCACCCACACACGGTCTCCTCTTTTGATGGGAAGTTCTATAGTCTTCATAAACAGTATAATTAATGCGTTTGTTGGAATTACTTGCATAGTAACGGCAAACTACCATTTGATGCAGACCGGAAAGGCGTTTTCAGACGGTATCATTTTATGGTAAAAAGAAGTTTTCCTGATAATAAGGTACGTAAAGAAGCATTCCACTTTCAAAGGATAAAGCGGAAACACGATTCCTTTTGCCTGCTGGGATAAAAAATCGAAAGCTGTATGTATTAGGGACTAATTTTAATATTGTTTTTGCTGTCCGATATAAGATTTATTCATATTTTGTTAGGGTTTGTTTGCTTTTCTGTCAAAAAAGACGCAACTTTGTAGCTGCTATTTGCCGTTACTATGCAAGTAATTTCACCTCAACGAAGTGCCATACAGCATATTAAATCTGCCATCTTTCTTCTTTTTACTTTTCTTCACTAAGGAAATCACTTGCCTGTTTATTCTGTCTATCACCTCCGCATCAAACGGCTTCAGATAAGTCATCGTCACCCGAATGGACGAGTGCCCCAACGACTGGCTTATCAGTCCCACAGGTACACCACTATGATAAGCAAGTGTAGCCCATGTATGGCGTGCGGTGTACGAACTTACGGAAACACCAGGCAATAACTGTTTCATCAACCGCGCCAACTCCCGGTTGAAATGCCGTAATGTTTCTTGATAACGGTGGTGATGTTCCTCCATGAACAAGCCACCATGCAGCAACGGGAACAGATATTCCGAATCCGTCTTGTCCCTGTACTTCTGCAACAGCCTCATCGCATCGGGCGGCACATCCACCACCATCAGTTTCCCCGTCTTGTGCCGACGGTAAGTGATGCGCCTATTTCTTAAATCCGACTTCCGCAAGTGTGCCAGATCAATGAACGGCATACCGCGCAACATGAACATCAGCAAGAAGTAGGTAAGCACTTGCTGTTGACGCAGTGTCAGCACACTAAAGTCCGTATTCCTGAGTTGCTCCATCTGCTCTGCCGTCAGCGCCCGCTTGGTACGCGACTCCACTTTCGTATAAACATCCTTGAACAGCACCGGATTGTACCCCTCTATGCCCGGTGACATCCAGCGATTGTATACCGCCTGCAATGTACGCATATAAGTGGAGATCGTGTTCGGACTGGACTGTTGTCCAGCCAACCAGTCCTCATACTCTTTCAGCCTCTCAGGGGTGAAAATCTCCTGCATGGACAGGGAAGCAGTGGTGTTTTTCGGATGCCTTTCCTCTGCACAGAACTTCTCGTAGGAACGCAACGTGCAAGCATAAACATGCATTGCCGGGAACTTTCCTTCCCGCTTCAGCATCCCGATAACTTCCGGTATGTAGAGCCGTAGGTCATCTTTCGCATTTTTTCTTTCTACATTCATAAAGCATTGATTTTAATTACATGATTCAAAAAACTGCTTGTACCACAGAACGTACGTGCAGTAGTAATGTTTATGGGCGCCAAAGATAAAGCTAAAGGAATCCGGCAAGAGAATATTTATAAATTATACAAATCTGGTATTGAATTTGATTTATAACGATGTAGTAATGAATAAATAGATACGCGGACGACACGGACAAGGCGGACGAACGCGGATTTAAAAAGCTGCGCT